>VOFG01001545.1_pt1 | contig 41154 bp, 62 predicted proteins | sample 5384171 | NCBI WGS metagenome assembly VOFG01 (sample SAMN12384726, study PRJNA508395) | human gut metagenome | isolation source: healthy gut F | host: Homo sapiens
ATTACGGTGCACAGCTTGACTGCATAGGGAGAAAGCAGATACCACTGTGCTGACAGCAGAGAACATCCTCAGTGTGTTTGACAAATTCCTGGAAGAGATGTCTGAGGGCAGGGTTCGAAGACTGGACTTCTGCTGTACGTCACCCGGCAGTTAATACTCTGCTCAAGAGCGCACAGGGAATTTACAGAACTCTGAACGTTGGAACTCAGAACAGACTTTCCAGAGCAATCACAGCACTGGAAGAAGTGGAGATTTCAGAGTTCCGTCCGAGCTTATGAAAACACTGTATAACTTCACTCAGGGATGGAAACCAGCCACAGGTGCGAAACAGGTCAATATGATGCTGATTAACCCGGTTTCCGTTATTACACCGACCAGCTATGAATTTGCAAAACTTGATCCGCCGTCCGCCCTGTCCGAAGGAAAGTATGTATATTATTGAGGAGTCTCACGAAGATGTCTTTCGTACTGAAAAACAAAAACAAAGGAATCAGAATGTCTGTAGAGGCATGATGATCGGATTGCGTGCCTGGGGTTTCCCAGGCACAAATAGTGAATGAAGGAGGGAAAACAGTGAGTTATACTGCACAGAAAGCCAATCGCGTACTTACCATCGCAGAAGAAAAAAGCAGAGGAATATGCGAAAATGGGCTATATTATTTCCTAACGAAGCAGAGAAACGGTGATCGAGCCGGAAAATCTTGAAGGAAAAGTAGTGGAACTGAAGGAAAAACTGGAAGAAGCTACCCTGTATGCGGAGAATGCCGATAAAGAAGATTGACGAACTTCAGAAGGAAACGCTGAGCTGAAAGCAAAGATTTCTGAGCTGGAAACCAAGAAGACAACCAGCAAGTCCACTAAGAAGACAGATCAGGGAGGCGGTATGCAGCTTGCACAGAAGGGTAACGTTGTATGAGGATTCCGGATTCCAAGTCAGCCTACTATAAAGAACTGTACAGCCTCACCGATCTGAATGAGAAACCTGGACAAGTAGGCAGCGATCACATCTGGATGATCCTGCCGGACAGAGAACAAGAAAACCAAAGACTGAGAGGCAGGTGTGGTATGGAAAACGGAAGTATGCAGATTATGCCCTATTACATCAAGAACTATCTTGGCACTGGATTACTGCTGAGAAATTTGGCTCGAATATGCTGGCTGCATCTGCGCTCATTGACCAGCTTACCTTCGGTAGGATCACAGGCTGGATACAGTTCGGAATCTGAAAAAGAGCTGCATGTGCGGCTGCAGAGATGCCTGTATCAGAATGAAGTGAGAGCAGAACGCGAGATTACGTCCGAGAGCAATGATGGTTATTCCATGACTTATTCCACCGGGGGGAACACAGAAGGATGCGACTGCAAATGCTGTGGCAAAGATACGGTCTTTCCTGGCTTCGACAGGTCTGCTGTATCGAGGATTTTCCAGACAGTACGATTTTAAGGACGGTGATGGACCATGATAAACGCCATTGAAGAAATGACGATATTCAATGCAATCACAGGTCCGGACAGGAGAGAATCTTATTTTCCGACTAGAATCTATGGCATCAGCTGGTATGAAAACAGCGGCGTGTCTGGAGCTGATGGGTATAAAAAGAGTCAGGATGCCTATGCTATCCGGATTCCATATACAGCACATATTCAGGATAACCGAACATTCCTGCCGCCTGAGTGAATACCGAAGGCTGCCACTGAAAAGATTCCAAAACACTGGACAATTCAAGAAGGAGACTATATTTTCCCAAAGCTGATGTACCCGAAACGCTGGCGTTGGGATGATTTCAGTTTCCGGACAGGAATGATCGTTCGGAATGGAATGACATTGAAGCTGGCATTTGTTACGGCAAGAAATGGCGTTGGGATCCATTCAGCTTTCGTTATGGCAGAATTACCGCAAGTCCGATCAGCGATATTGTGTGTATCTGAACAAAATACGGCAAGATGATAAAAGTGACCGGGTATGCGGACAATACCAAAAGGGGAAGTCCGAGGTACGGCACTGGAAAGTAGGTGCGGCATGAGCGGCGTAGGAAAGATTACAACTCGGGAAGCAGCTTTTTCAGCGGGAAAACGGAAAAGGGACATTTTCGTGGGCATCAGGCTTTGCCAACAGGATGAATGCCAATTTCAGAAGAAACAGGCATTTAGTGGATTCAGAAGTTCTTAGAAGGTGCGATCCAAGGGTGCCGCTCAAGACAGGATTCCTGAAGACTTCCGGAAAACTGGGAACCTCCATCGGAAGCGGTGAGGTTAAGTACACAGCACCCTATGCAGCACATCAGTAGTTTCTTTGCTTCATCCCTGGCACAGCTTGCACAAATGGGGCTTGATGAAGCACCGAAGCTGGTCGAACTGGCAGGCACATTATGTGATACCTTTATTCAGGAGATTATGAAACATGCTCCTGAATTTGCAGAGTCCAGAGCGAATCTGGCAACAACGATTGCAGAAACTGTTCTGTCGTTTGCAGGTACATTTTGGAGTGCGGCGGCTACGCTTGCCACAGAGTTTCTTGCAGGATGGCAGATAACCTGCCTCAGATCACTGAAACCGGAAAAGCTGCAATAAGCCAGTTTGTCGATTCTCTGGTTGATAATGCCCCTTCTCTGGGAGCATCAGCAACAAAGATTATCATTACCCTGGTATCTGAGCTGATACAGGGAATTCCGGAAATCCTGGATGTTGGAAAACAGTTTGTTCAGGGATTGATCGAGGGGATAAAACAGGAATCACCTCAGATTGGAAGCCTGCTTGAAGGGATCTTTGATGGATTCACAAGTGTAATCCGGGCCAGAGCTGGAAGTTGTTCAGAATCTGGTACGCAAGATCTTCGATGTCCTGAAAGACGCGGATCCAAATACCCTCCGCTCTATTGGAGGCAATCGGAAAGATTGCGGCTGCGTTTGTCACTCTGAAAACCGCGAGTGCAGCGGCGGGGACTGTAAGATCAGCAACTTCGGCAATCCGTGGGTTTGCGAGTGGGGCCAAAAGTGCAACCAGTATTATCCCGAAGCTGGTAGAAGGATTTTCACTGATACAAGGCGGAGCCGGAACATTTAGTGAGGTCCTGACTCTTGAGTTCCCTAAGATCGCAGGAATCGCCACGAAAATTGGCGGTGCTTTTTCTGGTTTAGGCAGTGCTGCCCTAACTGGGCTTTCAAGCCTTGGAAGCACGATCGTTTCTGGCATTGGCGGCATTGTAGCGACACTTGGTGGCCCGCTTACCATTGCGATTGTTGCCGCGATTGCCGGTATCATTGCTATAATATGCAACTGGGATGCAGTAAAAGAGTTTTTACAGAAACACTCCCGATTGGTGGGAGAATACTGCTATTCCTTTCTTTGAGGGAATTCGGATGCAATCATGTCGGCTGTCGGCGGGCTGGCAGATAAAGTTGTAGAGTGGGGTACTTCCATAGGCGAGGGACGATTTCACAGTTGTTCCGGAAATCATTTTCTTCTGTAGTAGACTTTTTTCACAGAGTTGCCGAAAAATAGGTGATGCAATTGCACCGGTAATAGAGACTCTTGTTTCTTGGGGCTCAAATGTTGTTTCCTGGATCACGCAAAATGTGCCGGTCTTCATTGAGAACATCATATCGTTTTACTCACAGCTGCCGGGAAAGATCTGGAACGTTTTGTCACTGGTACTGTCGAAAATAAGTGACTGGGGAAGCAAAGCACTTTCATATGTGGTCGAAAATGTACCAAAGATTATAAGCAAGATCGTAGATTTCTTCGCAGAGCTGCCAGGAAAGATCTGGACGTGGCTGAGTAAAGTCATAGACAAGGTTGCTTCCTGGGGAAGCGAAATGCTTAAAAAGGCGAACAGTACAGCTTCAAAATTTATCGAAGGTGACTGACAGTATATCAAAATTACCGGGAAAGATCTGGGAGTGGCTGTCAAATACCATTGATAAAGTAAGTGATTGGGCCAGTGACATGATGAACATGGGTGCACAAGCTGCATCGACACTGGTAAATGCTGTGATAAATGGCGTTTCCGGGGCTGCCGAGAAATGGCAACTGTTGGTTCCAATATTGTAACCGGTGTATGGAATGGTATCTGCAATGCGGCCGGGTGGTTCCGTGATTCCGTATATAATTTCTTCAGCAATATTGTAGGAAATGCAAAGTCTGCTCTTGGTATTCATTCCCCATCAAGGGTTTTTGCGGATGAAGTAGGACAGTGGATTCCACCTGGAATTACAGAAGGTATTGAAAGTAAAATGCCCGATCTGGTACAAGAAGATGGACACAGAAATGGCATCGCTTGGAAGAAGAATGCAGTCCGTGGTCAAGGTAGAGACAGGGAACGGCATTACATGGACAGAAATTGCCGATCGCACTTGATACGGATCCGGATTATCAGTATACGGAAGATGTGAGCTGAATACTGAAAAGACCAATGAAGTATTGGCTCAGATTGTCATTTCCTGTACTTGTGATCCGTATAAGACGAAAGCAGACGGAACAGGGGGTGTCCTGTAATGTATACAGTGAAAGCCTTTGTGGATGACAAAGAATATGTGCTACATGATCCGAAGCAGAACCTGTTCGTTGGTGGAGATGGGTACTTTGAGACTGGGGACAATATCAATGGACAGGCGGAGTTTACTGTCTATCCAGATCACCCCAACTATGAGTATGTAAAGAAACTGACTACAGATGTGGTTTTCTACAATGATGGAGTTCCGGAATTTTACGGACGTATTCTGTACGACGATGAAGATGACTTCTCCGGGGCGAAAAAGTGTTCTGCGAGGGAGAACTTGCATTTTTCTGTGACAGTATACAGCCAATCAAAGAGTATCAGGATTTCACGGTGTCACAATACCTCAAAGACCTGATTGATATTCATAATTCCCAAGTTGAGGAACGAAAACAGTTCGTCCTTGGCAGAGTTACGGTTACAGACAGCAATGATTCTCTGTACCGCTATTCCAATTACAATAATGACAAGGGAACTTTTGAAAGACCGCCTGACAGATCGTTTAGGCGGTCCATTTTGTTGTGCGGCATGAAAATGATCTGAGGTATCTTGATTACCTTTCGGATGATGATTTTACAGGAAGAATGCACAGACCATTGAGTTTGGGAAGAATCTGCTGATTTTTCCAGAAATATAGATGCATCTGAGATCGCCACTCGGATCATCCCTGCTTGGAGCAAAAAGACTGAAAGTGACAGCGACAAGGTTGGCGTCCTGGATGATCGTCTTACGATTGCAGATGTCAACGGTGGTGTGATCTATGTCACGGACAATAATGCTGTAAAAGAGTATGGAAAAATCACTGTATAAAAGAGTGTGAAAATCACAGCTGCGGCAAAAAACGGTCGCTGTTACTGTTCAAGGATCCGCCGGATCTGAGTATTATGTCACGAACATCCGATGTCTGAGAGATCTTACAGAGATGATCGACAATGTATCTGCCAAAATCACTACGGAAGCAAAACCGGATCACGGCAGAGGTAAACTCAAAGTTTAAGAACTACCTTACAACGGAAGAGATAAACTCCAAGATTGAAGTTGCACAGAAAAGTATCCTGTTGAATGTATCTCAGAACTATACGACCACAGATCAGTCCAAACGGCTGTATCAGGATGCAGTTAATAATACGACCACGCAGCTGCAGAATTATGTAAGCACAGCATCTCTGGAAGCTAAACTGAAAGTCGAGGCTGACAGTATCAAGAGCTCTGTGAAAGCTGATATAGCAACGTCGTATGTCAGCAAAGACAATCTCAAGGAACAGCTGACGTCATACGCCACAACCGCACAAGTGCAGTCTGCTATCAATCAGCAGGCTAGCAGTATTACTGCTGAAGTCAAAAGAATATATCGGAGACATACATTTACCAAGAGCGATGTTGACGTACGGTTCGAGGACGCAGAGGAGGCTTGGAAAGGTGCTGCAAATACTGCAAAATCCGGGCAATCAGCACCGCCGCACAAGATGCAACGAGCAAGGCGAACAAAGCTCTGCAGGATGCCAACAGTGCTACAGACGGAAAGCTGCAGGACTACACAAAGATAACCCAGATGCAGTCTGCTATACAGCTGCAGCGGATAAGATCAACATGTCTGTGAACAGTAAGGTGTACTACAACTACTGTACCAATGGATCATTTTAAGGATTGTTCTGGATGGTCGGAACAAGTTTAAATGGAACCAGTCTGGCAAACCGAAAAAATATATACATACAAAGAAAAACATGTGCGTATATAGGCGGAGTGGAATTGAATTGCCCATCCAGTGCATCATGGAAATTTGAACTTGAAAATGATCTGTCAATAGAAATTGCTATAAAAAATTGCTTTGCATGATAAGGGAAATCAGAAAACAATTCGGTTGAAATCAGGATGGATGGTACTGCTGTAAAAACAGTACCACGCACAGACCTTAGCGTGCAGTGGACAGAAATAGAAGTTGATGCTACAGATATGAAAAGGGCTCTCACACATTGCAGATATATTCAACAACAAACAGTATCAATGGCGGCGTGTATATAACCGATGTAGGTATATATGCCTACCGTTCTGACCAGGCAGAAGCAAAATTCAGTGTTCTGAGCGATTCTATTTCTTCCGAAATTACAAGGGCAAAAGGTGTAGAGAAAGAACTCAGCTCCAAGATTACGCAGACCGCTTCGTCAATCAGCACCAAGGTTGAAAAGAACGGAATTATATCTGCCATCAATCAGACCACGCAGAAACTATTTCTATTAAAGCCAGCAAGATTGACTTCAATGGAATGATTACTGCGAATAGTTATTTCCAAATTAAGAAAGACGGCTCCTTTTGTGGCAAAAAGGAACTATCGGAGATTTTACAATCACAGGTGGAAAAATCAGTACGGGTTACGCTACGATGAGCATGAGATCGCCATGCTATTATTTTAATTATGGTCTCGAAATACACCCTGGAACCGGGTCCGCTTTTTCAGACGGATCTGATGCTTTGCAAGCATTCAACCTGAATCATGTGACATCTGGCGGGCATATGGTATTTGGCAGCGATGGAGCAACTGTAAGCTATTTGAGTTCGTCTTCAAAAACGCTACAAGGATCATGTCGCAAATATGACACTTGAGGAAGCCGAGAAAAATACTCAGTATTCCGGTGGTTTGGTTCATCTATAAGGCCGGGCTATTTAAGTCCTTCGGATAGGCTGAATGGAAAGAAGCTACCGGGTCTGTATGCAGAAGACGTATATTCTGCACTTCCGGAAGCGGCACAGATCAATGAAAACGGAGAGGTTGAGGACTGGAATTTCCGTGTTATTATACCTGCTATGTTGAAACTGATACAGAATTTGTATGAAAGGATGTAAAATGGTAAAGAAGAAAATGCAGTAGAAAACGAAGAAGTAACAGAACCGGTTAATGAAAATCGGAAGAAAAAGATTCTGAAAAGTAGAACCGGAAGCTGCCCTGAGTGATATACCGCTTGGGGCAATCCTGGATAAATACACAGAAGAAACTGAAATACGGTATATGCAATTATGTACCAGAACGGCATCCCGGCATCACTTATGGACTATATGTTATGCATGGTACTGTCTGAAACGAGGGAACTGAAAGTAAAAAGAGTATGCAATTCAGATTTCCGGAAAGGAGTAATCTATGGCTGATATATCAGTTGAAATCGAACAGCTGAGGAAGGCTGAGTATGGTGAAGAAGTCCGAGAGGCTTTTATATCCGCTATGGAGAAGATGAATGCGGTATCAGAAGAAACGGAGTTTGCTGAGGCTGCCAGAGTTCAGGTTGAAAGAAGCGGGGTGCAGGAAGAAAACACCAGATCCCAGAATGAAGAAGCAAGAAAACTGCGGAAAAAGAAAGATCCGCAGCAGAGAATGCCAGAGGGCAGGCAGAAAATGCCAGGGCACTTGCCGAGAAGCAGAGAGAGGAGTCAGAAAATACACGAAATGCTTCTGAACAATCCAGAGTAGAAGCCGAGAATGCAAGATCAGCCAATGATTCCAAGTGGAATGCATCGGAGAAAACAGGAGTGAATCTGAGGCTGCCAGGGTAAAAGCTGAAGTGGCAAGGCTGATGCAGAAGATAAGAGAGTAAAAGCTGAAAGTGCCAGAGCTGATGCTGAAAAATACAAGAGCTATTAGCGAGAAAACAAGAAAAACTTCCGAAAACTTCGAGATGAAAATGAGAAGTCAAGGAAAACTGCTGAAAACAACAGAAGTGCCGCCGAAGAAAGCCGCGTGCGAGCTGAATCTGCAAGAAATCAGGAAGAATCTGTCAGATCGGCTAATGAATCTAATAGAGTAGCAAACGAAAAACAGAGCATCTTCTGAACAGGTACGCAATCAGGCAGAAGATACCAGAAGCCAGGCAGAACAAACGAGAACTGAGGCAGAGAACCGAAGAAACAGTAGCGAAAATACCAGAAATTCTTCGGAGAAAGCGAGATGCTGCTGAAACTAAGCGATCACAGGCAGAAGCCGCAAGAGTATCTACGGAAAAAGCGAGAGCATCTGCGGAAGCTGCCAGAGCATCTACGGAAAAATCCAGGTCTGAAGCAGAAGCGGCACGAAAAAATGCAGAAACTTCGGGCATCTGCGGAAACTTCCAGAGCATCCGCAGAAACCGCCAGAGTGAATGCAGAAAAAAGTTCGTGCCGAAGCATCGGAAAAAGCTACTAAGAATGCAAATGCAGCTGCAGAGGCAGTAATGGCACAAGCATCATATAACATTTCAGGTTGACCCGGAAAGACGGCGGTCTGAATATTGTCTACAGAATAAGGAGGAAGTAAGAAAATGGCAACAGGAGACCAGACACTCATTAATTTTTCCGCGAGAATCTACTATGCAGGAAATATCACAGGCATTGCAGACCATGGCATTTACCCAGTCGGCAGACCTGGAAAAATTTCTACATGGGCACAGTTTAGCGGACTTTCAAGGAACGGAATCACCCAGAAGATATTCGATTTTGGCGATCAGATCCTGGAAAAATGGACTGATACAGCTGCGAACAACAAGTATCACGCGAATGCTCTGGCAGGATATGTGGCATTGGCTCTGTCTGTGGCGGTTGGGGCAGCCTATATCATCCTGACAGAATCAGCGATCAATGCACAGATGGCAGTGTATCTTATTGCCTTGATGTTACTTTCCTGGATGTCTGCAATGGTCGGATATGACAAGGTAATCCAGGCAATTTCACAGTTCAAGCGGACGAAATAGACACGGAGGAACAGATTATGCAGAAAAAGAACATCGAAGTACTGAGAAAATCTTATATGCAGTAGAGAGCGGTGGTCAGGTTTATGGCTGCCAGAATTACGCTGCGTTCATCGGAGCCGGCGCAAATTGTGCGAACGAAAAGGCAATCACGATCGGAGCGGGTCAGTGGTATGCAGGAGAAGCTAAACGGCTTTTGCAGAAGATCCAGAGAGCGAATCCAGCGCAGTTCAAAAAGTTGGATAATCAGGGAATTGAGAGTGATCTACTCAAGAAGAACTGGTCCACATACGCGATTGCCACGACTTCTGCAAAGGCAAAATGCATCGTTGCGATCATCAACTCAACTCTGCCGCAAGTGCCAGGATGAACTGATGGACGAGCAGATCACCGAATATGCTGCCAGCATTGCCAAGACTTATGGATCCATGCCAGATACGGCTATGATGGAGTGTATCAATATCATTCATCAGGGAGGCTCTGCGGCACTGAAACGTATTCTTGCCAAAACCGCGAAACCGTATACAGCAAAAGCATCTATGCAGCTCTGAATACGGATCCGGCTGATCCGCGTACCAATCAGGTCGGAGATTACACCACCAGACAGAAGAAAGTGTATGAGTACATTACGAAGTATGCTACAGGCACAACGACCGGAGCAGCTGCATCTGCAGAGAATAAGAAGGAGGAAAGTGCAGTGTCAATAGTGCAGGACAGAATCAACAAGGCTATCAGCTGGATGGAAGAAACCGCAAAGGACGATAGGCATGGATATTGCCAGGACCACCGCTGGGGAACAGACGGAGATTATGATTGTTCATCCGCCGTAATAACAGCATGGGAACAGGCAGGCGTTCCGGTCAAAACCAAAGGGGCGACCTATACCGGAAATATGCTGTCTGTATTCAAAGCAAACGGATTCCAGGACGACAGCTCTGGTCAACAGATCTACCGGAGCTGGACTGGTAAGAGGTGACGTACTGCTTAATACCGTGCATCATACCGCAATGTATTGTGGTAACGGAAAAGAAGTCGAGGCATCCATTAACGAGAAAGGCACAGCTCACGGCGGCAAACCGGGAGATCAGACCGGCAGAGAGTTCCTGATCCGAAGCTACAGAAATTATCCATGGACCAATGTTCTTCGATACACCGGAAGAAACAGTGCGTCAGCTGCAACCAAGAATTATCTGGAAAAAGGAGACTCTGGATCAGAAGTGAGCACGATGCAGAAAATGCTTATCAAAGTTGGATATTCTTGCGGAGCTACAGGAGCTGACGGAGATTTCGGTTCTGATACTGATTCAGCACTCCGAAAATTCCAGAAAGACAATGGACTGACGGTTGATGGACAGTACGGAACTAATTCCAAAGCCAAGCTGACCGCTCTGTACAACAAAAAGGTTGGAACCACCGCATCCACCAAGAAAGACGTAACGACAGTAGCCAAAGAGGTGATTGCCGGCAAATGGGGTAGCGGAGATGATCGGAAAAAGAAGCTGACTGCGGCTGGCTATAATTACGACACTGTTCAGAAAAAGGTGAATGAGCTGCTGAAGGCAAGCGCAAAAAATCTGTAGCCGAAGTTGCAAAGGAAGTCGTTTCCGGAAAATGGGGAACGGAGCCGATCGGAAGAAAAACTGGAAGTAGCCGGCTATGATTACACAGCAGTACAGAAAGAGGTTAATCGACTGCTTAAAAAATGACAATCGAAGGAGGAAAAACGAAATGATTATTACAGGAATGGCACACTTCGAGAGCGTGTGCAAGAAGAAACTGGTGGAATGGTATAACAAAACGATGATATGTACCATACACAGCAGAGAATTGATTTAAGTAATGTGTTTGTAGTTTGGTCATGCAAAACTCTTCAAAATTACAAATGTTTAGTATCTACCACAGTAAGTGGTGATGGAATTTATGCTGAGTACACTTTCAACGGCGATAAGCAGGAGCTGTATGAGGATGTATACCAGAAAGTAACCAATACCTGCCACACAGAAGAGTAGTTAATTAGTGGTGCAGAATCCGCGCCTGGACATTAAATTTATGCTTTGAAAATATCACACACGCCCTGGTCCTTCTGGACTGGGGCGTTTTTTATTGTAAAAATGCGGAGCAAGTTAGAGGTAAAATCAATATACAAAATAACCAAAATTTCAATGCTATTTTTGACGAAATGTGCCTGAGCAACTATAGAGAATTTTTTTCAATACTTAATATGCCTAAAAGCCAAAATCCGGTATAGAAGCGTGTACGAGCGTATAGAACTATTCAATTTTAGAAGAGTTGGCACGGAAAAGATTGGAGAATTGTGATATGGCGCAGATGCTGCCGGACCTCCAGCAGTTTTCAGTATATGCATATCAAACAGGAGAGTCAACCAGTAATTTAAGGCTTCGCAAAAAACGAGTTTTCCACATTATCCACACTCAAATGAGGATAAGATACAAAGGCGTAAAGCCTTATAAATAAAGGAAAATCTTCATATTATAATAAAAAACCTGTGACATTGTCCCATCAATGTCACGAAACCGTCACGTCACTATTACTCTATATCTATTTCTATATCTAAATCTTTTTCTATCTTTTTCTTTTTATTCTCACTATTAGCTACTAAATGTTGCAGATGCGAAAATAATGTGCGTAAAAAAAAGAGCAAAACTATTGACAAATACGCAAGTGCGAGTTATAATATATACATAATCAAACAAAACACAAGAATCAAGCAGGTAGGTGTTATTTTTTTTACCCAAATGATTCGCAAGTGCGAGATTGATTAAATAATACAAGGAGGACACCAATTGGCAAAAAGAAAGAAATCTGAAGACAAAGAAAAAAGAACTGCTTGAGAAACGACTTCTTAGAATCCAGTTTTATGAAAGTGTGACAGCTATCATAACAGCCATAGTAACGATGCTTTTAGCAATCATTACGGCAGTCTCAAATTGGATTAAGTAAATCGAACCAAACAGTTCCTTGGTAGCCAGGGAGCGGTAACTCCCCTTGGCTATCAAGTCTACCATATAGGAGGACAGAAAGCAATGAAAAAGCTGAGAAGATTTTTGACGGTGTTGCTGTTTATCAATTTTTCATGGGGGATGGCAACCAGGGGGGATGGAACCATTAAACTTCTGGTTGGTAATGGCAAATAGTACAGCAGTAATAGGCTTGGCAGTGGACGAGATAGAAGAGAAAAGATGGAAACATTGATAGAGAAGGAGAAAGAGCATGGAAAGACCAGAATTTTAAATACTGTTACAATCGGTGACACAAGAAGAAAATACAGAGAAAATCAGAAATCACTTGACAATATGATGCTCCTGGTTTCCTCAGGAATCATCCAGGAAGTATTTAACGGAGATAATGAATGGGTTTTCAATCAGGTAATGACAGAGACTATTCTCCAGCAGGAGTACATCAGAGAGCGAGAAAGAGATAACTGGGGATGGAACAGAGGCGTTGCTGATTTCAGCAAGCAGGGAAGTTGCATTTATAGAGAGGATGAAAAAGATGGCTTTACAGAGAAATTATTACCGGGATCGTTGGAACGAAAAGAAGGTATGGGAAGTTGTAAAACTGGTTGGTGGCTATTATCTCCGGCAGTATATCAGCGGTCAACAGGTAGGAAGAGGGATGAAGACATCGAAGAAATTTATCAAGAGCATCGGTGTTTTTGAATTTGAAAAAGTAGGAGGAATTGCAGGATGAAATGGGATGTTAAACACGATAGAGCAAAGAAGGTAATTGATCAGTTCCTGGATAACGCAGGATACTGGCAGGAGTCAGAATACCTGGTTGCAGGCCTGACGGATGAAGAAAAAGGAACTGGTTTTATAAAGTTTTGGAGCAGTATGGCTTCAGATTCTTGAACGATGAAAGAAAAGACGTGGTCGAGGGAACCAGTGGTTTATATGTGAAGAAAGAAGGAACAGAGTAGATGTACCTATTGGAAGAAGATTTGAAATTTCCTAAAGACAGTTTCAAAAAGCATGAAGTACCAGCCGTATGAACTGAAGCCTAATTTTTCAATGTACCGTGTATATGAATGGCACACATATTGGTACGGAAAAGTGTACATATCGTTTTCTGGAGGCCTTGACAGTACAGTCCTGGCGTACATTGTGTGCCAGGCGTACAGAAAATATAAATTGACCGGTAAAATCCCTTGGTGTTTGCGGACACCGGGACGGAATTTCCGGAAATCAGAGAGTTTGTTAAGACATACACGGAATGGCTCAGAGGACAGTTTCCGGAGCTTAATATTGAGCTGGTAGTGATCCGACCGAAGCATAGTTTTAAGTGGGTGTGTGAAAACAAAGGATTTCCGATTACAAAGCAAAGATACAGCAGGAAAGATTAGAAAGCTGAGACATGGAAAACTCAGCGAGAAATACAGAAACTACCTGCTCAACGGAGATCAGCGAGGAAAATTCGGAATGCTGGCGAAGAAGTGGCAATATTTAACGGACACGGAACGGATGCCAGCAGACATTTCAGAGTATTGCTGTGAGGCACTGAAAAAAGAACCATTCAAGAGGTATGTTAAAGAGACAGGCAGACAGCCATTCATCGGAATAACACAGGACGAGAGTTTCAGAAGAGAACCAGTACAACCACGGGATGCAATGTGTATGACGGCCACACAATAAGAGAGCCAACCTATGGGATTTTGGCCGAAGAATGAGGTTATCCAGTAATGCGGTAGAACAGCATATTCAATCTGCAGCGTGTATGGAACACCATACCAGGACAAGAAAGGTAATTGGTACTTCACAGGAGAACAGAGAACCGGCTGTTGCGTGTGTGGCTTCGGGTGCCATAGAGCCAGTTCCAAATAGACTGCAGAGATTGAGAATGTCGGACAATGATAAACATAGAAAAATGTGCGAAGGATGTTTGAAAATTAAGAACCATGGAATGACATACGAACAGGCGTTAAATTTTGCAGGCATCCCAACAGAGGAGGTAGAGTAGTATGAAAACAGGTAAATATGCGAAAGATGGAAGAGATGCAGGTGGGAGATGTTGTACACTTCAGATGCAAAAATCATCCGCTGAGCGGAAAAGGTGTAGTATTCATGGGAAAGGAAGTGGATGGTTTAGGGAGAAGATCCGTTCCGCATCAGAGATACCAGAACCGGAAGAAATAATGGACGGATATACCCTTATTACGATGATGCGGTATATCGAATTGACGGAAGAGGGTGAGTAGTCATGGCAAAGCAGATGGTTTTGAACCGAAAGATGTACAAGGAAATTAAGAAAATGGACCACCAGGATATGTCCAACTACCTGTCACGTTATTACATGAACGCATACAACCAGGGCAAGGAAGACTCCGAAGGATTGAAGGCAGATGAGCTAAGAGAAATTCTTTTGACAGTAAAAGGGATTGGACCAGCAAAACAGAGAACATCATGGAAGCAGTCGGGAAAGCCCCTCGAAGAAAAAGGGTGATGGAAATGTGGCAGCGAGGAAATGAATGCGATGACGAGTGGTGCGATAAAACCAGGAAAGGTGAACTTGCGGCAAACCGTGCTGGATTCTTCTTTTTTGGTGGTACTGGTAAGGTTGGCGCCTGGAATAATCGCATTAAAATTACTGGACGGGGTATATGGAAAATTATATTGGAGGAGGGTTGACAAATGGAAGAAAAAGAAGGTATGGTTAGAAGTACCAAGATTTACTGGCGAAAATGTCCCAGTGAATGTAGCTGCAAGAGTAATGAAGAAAGATCCTCAGTTTGTGAGACAGGGAATCATCCAGGGATTTACTCGTTCGGAGTTGCTTTTCAAGAAAGACGGAAGTAGCCAGTATGACTATTACATATCACCTATGAAATTCTGGCAGGAAACGGGTTATATTTATGACGGAATCGATGCATAAAATCGGTCTGAGAAGTGCTGAAAAAGTACCAAAATTGGTGAATAGGAAACAAGTAGGCAACAAAAATGGCGATATGTATTGATTTTGCAGGCATTACTGTTTACGTACAGAAGCTGCTGACGCTGGAAAAGTTCTAAACATACTTTTAACAGAGAGATAATATAACAAACAAGAAAGTACCGTAGTTCCAGGGACTGCAGTACTTTTCAATTTTTCATTTGATTTATATTCGTTGCACCAGCCTTGTATATCATGCAGGAAGAAAAGAGATAACTATGGTATTACTAAAAAGTTAAAAATCCTTACGGAAAATAGTTCCGCAGGGAAGAACCTATAGATAAAAAATTCGAAGATCAAAAAAGAACATTTTCAGTGAAATAAAAAAGAAACAGAACATCGCATTGGAGGATGAACTCAGGAGTTCTCTGTCAGAATCGTATACTGAAACAGCTGAAAGAGATGGAAAGAGAATCCTCAGGAGAAATGAAGATTATTTTTGAACAACAGGAAGCCAGCCATGAGCTTCAGCAAAAAAGACAACTGGAGATTCAGGATCAGATTGGGCGATTTCGTAGGGAATGGAAAGAATTTGACCGAAGAGATAACTGGCAGAAAAAATGGCATCAGAAGTTGAACAGCTTGCAGAGGGACGTCAGGTTTGGGTGATAAAATGTCCTGCGACAGAGGGAATACTGAAATACCATTGGGGGATTATTATTATGCACTGGCATTACAGAAATATCTGGAGCGAAAAGGCAGATATGTGATTCTGGATACCAGACAGGACTGGGGCTGTGATGAGGGTGCAGATGTAGTTCTTGTTTACGTGGAAAAAATATTTTTTACCGTCCAGACAGAAGAAAACAAAAATACCTGTATATTATGTGGAATATCAAGCCATCGGATCAAAGTATCAAAGCAGAATATGAACTGTACGATGTAGTATGTACGGGTTCAGATATTTTGCAGAAAAATTGAAGAATAAAATAAAAGTTCAGTGGTTCCGTTGCTTCAGTGTACAGATACGGAATTGTTCTGCCCCGGAAGGCAGAAGGATGAACTTCACAGCGATCAGTATATCTTTATAGGAAGTACAAGAGGTGTGATGAGATTGTGTTCTCTGGGCTGTAGAAGATGGAATGCCGTTACGTGTGGGGCCGGTGGATGGAAGGAAATGATTCCGGACCATACCGAAATAATAGAGGGAGATTTCAAAAGAAAATGAAAAGCTTCCGGAATTATACAGGAAGCGCAAAAGTAACTCTAAATGATCACTGGAAAGACATCTTTGGAATATCAGATTATTAATAATCGGGTATTTGATGCACTGGCATGTGGACTGCCTGTTATTTCGGATGGTTGTCCTGAAATGAAAGAGATATTTCCGGACGCGGTTCTTTATTATGAAACCAAAGAAAGAATTTGATGCCTGTGTTCAGAAAGCAAAAAGAATATTCTCTTTAAAAAGAAAAGGCACTTGAACAATTTGAAATGATAAAAAAGAATATTCCTTTGAACGACGGGCAGAGGAACTGATAGAGATTGCAGAGAAATATGGAAAAACAGAAGTATTATAACATAGAATTTCTTCGTTTTTGCTTTTTGCCATATGTATTGTGTATTTCCATCTGCTTCATTCATTTATGATGGATTATACAGGTGGATGTGATTTTGTATCTGAGGCTTGCAGAGCAGTCGAAGTAATGCGAAATATATTGTGGAATGTTTCTTTATCATATCGGGTTATTTCCTTTATCATACGATACGGAAACATCCGGATATGACAACGCAGAGTTTTGTTATAAGAAAGTGATCCGCTTATACTGCACTGGCATGTTCTATTATTATTTCGGCAGTATTTTTTGGAAAATCCATTTATGCATCTTTTGTAGACCTTTTGTTTCTTCAGTCAGTGGACTTGCAACTGACTGGCAGGGTCTGAACTGGTATGTGTCGGCATTTTTGTTGTAGAGATATTTTATTTTGTATTATACAAATGTTTTCATAATTCTTCAAAGATGAAACTTCTGATCTGTATGCTGATCTATTTTGGATATGAGATCAATATCAATGCCATGGATGGTGGATTTGGAAGGACAATGTTCCACGGTATTATCAATCTCGGAATGGCGCGTGCTGTGGCAGGAATCGGTCTGGGGTATATGTTTGCAATAGAATGGACGGATATTACAGAGATGGAAACAACAGAAATCATCGAGGAAAGGCCGGATAACAGAGGATTCTGGATTATTTCTGCTCTTGAAATCCTGACGTTATCCATGCCGCTGGTTGATTTCTTTTTACAGCAGGAAGGCGTACGAGAATCAGTTTATTGTGGTAATCCTTTTCCGATATTTCTGGTATGCCTTCTGACAAGAAAAGGCATCGTTCAGACGGTAAGATTATAAATTGTTGGCTTTCCGGGAAAATATGCATATTCTATTTATGTCATGCAGGAAGTCGCATTGCGATTCTTAAAGAGAACACTCTGGAAAAATACAGATTTTCTCTATGATTATCCGGTAGCAGTGATTTGCAACGTCTGTTTTTGACAACAACATTGGGGAATTCTGACTTACTATCTGGTGGAGCAGCCCTCCGCCAGATTTCTGAAAAAAAACATTACAGGATTATTTTGAAAAAATCCTGCAATCTCCAGAATTAATCTTGGCAGATTGCAGGACTTTTAAATTATATTGTTGCCTCTTTAAAAATAATGAATCGAGTCAACACAAAATTGATAGGAGTTTTTGGAGGAGGACAATATATCGGGAATCCTGGCTCGTCATGAGATTTTTAAATATTACGGAATGCTCATCACATGTCATACAGAACTGTAAGCGGGGTTTGTCTGCGGAGCAGCCGCAGAGGAATTCTGACTTCGAAGTTCAGGAACTGAGACAGAAGAGTCCCGTCAAAGATAAAATCAGAAGATGTATCTGCAGACCAGTCACAGGGAAAAGTATGAGTCTTCAGTAAACCGTGCAGCCGGACATAAAGTGCAGAAGGATTTGGAAATCTTCTGTTGATTACAGCACCTGTAAGTTTTAAATTGTTGTCTGAAATTTCAGCATGAAATAATTTCAGAAGGTAGGAGGAGGCAGGATAAAGCTTTAAACAGTCATACTGGAAAAAAATATCGTTGCTACAGTGTTTCAGGCTGCCTTTGCCGTGTTTGAGGGATATAATATAATCTTTCTGTTCGCGGGAAGATTTTTCTGTTCCAGAATGATCTTATCATCAATGGATCGGAGAATTTCTCTCAGAAGCGTTCAGATTCTTCATGTTCATCTGGTGACAGGATGGATGCAGGTATTTCAGGCACGCCGAACCGGCTCTGGAGATCATACATGACATTATACTGGACAAAAAGCGGAATCGAAACCATATTTCTGTCTGGCAGTCTGAAGAGCCCACAGAAGATAGTCTTTCAGGCAGTCCAGATACCATTCTTTGTGCAGTTTTGTTCCGTTCAGGGCAGAATTCTGTGTGTTTCGGAAACGATAATAATAGCAGCCGGAAGGAACGATTCCATAGTATGGGTGTTCAGAAGAAGCTGCATGATTACCTTCGCATCTTCTGCATAGCGAAGTGAAGTGTCAAAAAAGGAATGTTCATTAAGTACTTCGCGTTTTAAAAGAAGAGGCAATAGACATCTGTACATAAGAATACTGGGTATTCAGATTTATGATCTGGTTTTGCCGTCTTTGTATTTGTAATTCAGCCGATGAGCAGTTTCTTTTTTTCAAAAAATTGGATAGGAACAGATACAAGGCTGATCTGATCATCGACTGTGGAAAAAAGTGATATACTGCAGACAGGGTGCAGGAGAAAGTTTATCATCTCCATCCAGAAAATTCAGGTACCTTCCGGATGCAAGGGCAATTCCAGCGTTTCTGGCAGAGGCAGCTCCGTTTGGCTTTGCAGTACTTTGAATATAAATGCCTGATAGTGGGGATTTTACCGGAAGAATCAGTGGATCACGTCATCAACAAGAATAATTCAACAGAATCCTTAAAACCAATATCCTGACAGAGATACTTTCGACAGCTCAGACAGATAAGGAAGCTACATTATAACAGTGATGATTGAAAATTTAAAAAGAATATGTTTTGATTTATGGTTCATAATACGATCTCCTCGTTTAAGATATCTGTATCATATCATAAAATGTTGAAACTGAACCGGAAAATTATAAAAACATAAAAAGATATTTAATATTGTTCAGAGATTCATAAATAAATTGTAAAATGATATACAGTCTATGTTATACTATATACACCTATATATAGAAAAAAGCAAGGAGATCTATGAAGGACGAGGAGGAAAGGGATAATAAACGGGATATTTCCGTTATTATTCCTGTTTATAATATCGAAAATATATTGATCAGTGTCTGGACAGTCTTCAGGCTCAGACTTTGATGATTTTGAAGTAATCTGTGTAGATGATGGATCGGATGGATCACACAGTCGGCAGAATTCGAGAACATATAAAGAAAGATCAGAGGATCAGACTGATAGAGATGCCACATTACGGCCTGGCAGGAGTTATGCGCAACAGGAATTAAGCGGGCAGAGGGGAAATATTGCTCTGTTCCTTGACGGAGATGACTTCTTTGAAGCCAGATATGCTGAAAGAGCTACGAAAAAGCAGAAGAAGATCAGGCAGATATCTGTCTTTTTGATGCGCGGCTGTATAATGAAAAAACAAGGTATATAAAGAGAGATTGATTACATTATCAGAAAGATTATCTTCGGAAAGTATTCCGTTTAAGGGCAGAAGTTTTCCTTACATTTTGAATATCACCACAGGATGTCACGTGGAATAAACTGATCAGGAAAAGAGTCTGATCGATGAATATCAGCTTCAGTTTATGCCGCTGCCAGATAACAATGATGTTTATTTTATCTTTATGGCATTGGCACTGGCAGAAAAGATTACAGTCGTGCAGGGGTGTTTGTAAAATTATCGGCAGTCAGGGGCAGTCTTCAGGCAAACAATGTCAAAAGTCCCTGGGACTGGTATGAGGCATTAAAGGCAATAAGCTTAAATTCGAAGAACTGCAGATTTACGAAGAACTGCGAAGCAGCTTTTCGGAATCTTGCGTTTGGCATCGGAATCTATAATTTGTGCTCCCTGAAATCAGGGAAGCATATTTTGCGGAAGTGTATGAACGGATGAAGCAGGAATTTTTGAGAGTTTGATCTGACAGATTTCAAAGGAAGAAAGCGAGTGCTACTCCTATAACAGCAAAAAATACGAAATCTATCGGAATATGATGCAATGCACAAGCAGGAAATATCTGTTTCTGGAGGTTCAGAAACAAAAAACAGGAAAAATCATACTGGGTAGCCAGAGCCAAAACGCTGAAAAAAGAAAATAAAATAAAAATCCGAAAAAGACTATCCTCACTGGCACATAAAGTGATGAGAAAATTCGGACGATAAGAATGCTTCTGTTCTCAAAATAAATATAATGTGATATCATGGTGAGACTGAGAACAGAGATTGTAGAAAAATGAATGTTTGGAGGAAGGAAAATGGCAGTAAAAGTATCGGTGATCATTCCGGTATACAATGTAGAGAGAATATCTTCAGGGAATGTATAGACAGCATTCTGAATCAGACACTTCAGATCTGGAACTTATCTGTGTAGATGACGGGTCGACGGATGGATCTTGAAATCCTGCATGAATATGAGAAAGCGGACAGCATAGAGTCAAGGTGCTTACAGCACAATATGGGAGCAGGCGCAGCAAGAAATAAGGGCTGGCAATTGCGACCGGAGAGTATCTTTCATTTCTTGATTCGGATGATTTCTTTGCGTCAGGACTTCTCGAGGAGAGTTACAGAAGGTGTCAGGAAACAAGGGCAGAAATCTGCATATATCAGATTATGCGTTATAATGATACAACGCATGAGACATATTTTGACAAAGGGATCTTTCCGGAAAGAAAAATGCTCCCCGCAAGGAGGTTTTTCTTACAAAGATATGCCGGAGCATATTCTTGATTCCTTTCAGAACTGGGCATGGAACAAACTTATCAGTCATGATCTGGTAAACGGAATGGAATCAAATTCCAGGAAATTTTCAGAACGAATGATCTGTTCTTTGTTGCATCCTGTATGATGCTGGCAGAGAGAATTACGCTTCTCGAGAAAAAACTGGTATATTATCGTATAGGAATCAAAAAACTGTCAGTCTACAAATTACAGATTTCCACTGGATTTCCTTAAGGCATTTATGCAGTGCGTCAGTTCCTTGAAGAGCATGGAATGTATGCGGAGGTAGAACGAAGTTTTGTGAACAAGGCTGCATCCGGATGCGTATATAATCTGGCTTCCATCAAAGATCCAGAACCAGAGAATTATTATATAATGAACTGAAAGAAACTGGTTTTGAGAAGCTTGAATTAAAGGTAAAAAAAAAAGTTATTTTTACGATGAAAAAAATATATAAAAATATCAGGAGATTTGTATGAACAGTTTTGAAGAATTTGAGATTAAGAATGGTTCCAAACCGGAAAAGAGAAAATATTTACAGAAGAAATTCCTTGTAAAAACAGAAAATCCTAAAGTTTCTATTATCGTGCCTATATACAATGTGGAAGATTACCTTGAAGAATGCATGGAAAGCATAGTAAGACAGACTCTGGAAGATATTGAGATCATCTGCATCAACGATGGTTCAACAGACAGTTCCATGGAGATTCTCAGCAGATATGCAGACAATGATTCGCGTATCGTTGTTGACAAGAAAAATGAAGGTTATGGGATTGGAATGAACATTGGTCTGGAACGCAACCGGTGAATATGTAGGTATTGTCGAGCGGATGATTATGTTCCGCTTGATATGTATGAAGATCTGTATCTTAAAGCAAAGAATATGAGCTTGATTTTGTAAAGGCAGATTTCTTCCGTTTCAAGACAGCTCCAAATGGAAATATGGAACTTGTGTACAATCATCTGACAGGAACAAAAGAGGATTATAATGTTGTATTTAATCCAAGCAATACACCGGAAGCTCTTCGTTATGTCATGAATACATGGAGTGGTATCTACAAAAAATGATTTCCTGCGAAAATACAATATCCGTCATCATGAGACACCAGGAGCTTCTTTCAGGATAATGGCTTCTGGATCCAGACATTCTGCTTTGCTTCAAGAGCTATGATCCTGGACAAGCCGTATTATATGAATCGAAGAGACAACCCTGAATTCCTCCGTAAACAGTCCGGAAAAGGTATATTGTATGAATGAGGAATACAAATATATTAAGGGAATTCTGAGCAAAGATCCTGAATTGTGGGACAGATTCAAATACCATTATACATTAAAGAAATTCCAGAACTATATCTTCACATTAAACAGAATCAATGTTCGTTTCAAAAAACAGTACGTGCAGGATATCTGTGATGAACTGACAGAGGCTGAGAAAATCGGTGAACTCGACAGAGATATTTTTACGAAGGCAGACAGAGAAAAACTGGACTTGCTCCTCGCAGACCCGGAAGTTTTCTATATGACATATTGTTCAAATACAAATGTTAAAATGAAAAAAGCGTGTAGAAGAACTGAAAGTTCAACAACCTGGAAGGTAGGAAAGGCAATTATGTATCTTCAAGACAGGTTAAGATCAGATTAAAGAAGAATAGAAATAATTATTTTTCGTATTCAGGAGATGGCAGATGTAATATGCAGATGCAAAAAGGTGTCTGCATTATAAATTTCACAGGAGGATTGGTTTCATGAATAAACATTACGATTATCTGGTAGTCGGTGCAGGGCTTTATGGCGCAGTTTTTGCACATGAGGCCCAAAAAGCAGGGAAATCCGTTCTTGTGATTGACAAGCGTCCGAATATTGCCGGAAATGTATATACAGAAGACATGGAGAAGATTCATGTGCATAAATATGGTGCACATATCTTTCATACCAACAACAAAAAGTATGGGATTATATCACACAGTTTTGCGGAGTTTAATCGTTTTACAAACAGCCCGGTGGCCAATTATCACGGAGAACTTTATTCACTTCCATTTAATATGTACACATTCAATAAAATGTGGGTGTGGTGACACCTTTAGAGGCGAAAAAAGATTGAAGAGCAGAAGCGTGAAGCGGGGTATCACAGAGCCAAAAATCTCGAAGAACAGGCTGTTTCCTTGTGGGAAGAGATATCTTCGAAAAACTGATCAAAGGATATACAGAGAAGCAGTGGGGAAGAAGCTGTCAGGAGCTTCCGGCTTTTATCATCAAGAGACTGCCGGTGAGGTCTGACCTTTTGACAATAACTATTTCAATGCACTGTATCAGGGGATTCCGATGGGCGGTTATACAGAAGATGGTTGCGAAATATGCTGGATGGCATTGAAGTCCGTCTGGAGGAAGACTATCTTGAGAAAAGGATGACTTTGGGATGCACTTGCCGATAAGGTGGTTTTACACAGGACCGATCGATGCATACTTTGACTATCAGATGGGATATCTGGAATATCGTTCTGTGCGTTTTGAGACAGAACTTCTTGATAAAGCAAATTTCCAGGGGAATGCAGCAGTCAATTACACGGATGTTGAAACTCCGTGGACCAGAATTATTGAGCATAAATGGTTTGAATTCGGCAAAGGATGATGAGGACAGGATATCCCTAAAACAGTGATCAGCCGGGAGTACAGTTCTGAATGGAAACCAGGGAGATGAACCATATTATCCAGTGAATGATGAGAAAAACGGAACATTGTATGAGAAATACAGAGGTCTTGCTGCGAAGGAAGAGAAGGTAATCTTTGGCGGTCGTCTGGGCGAATACAAATATTATGATATGGATGCGGTGATTGCCTCTGCATTTGCGATGTGTGAGAACGAACTCTGATTAGCTTACGGCAATGGAGTGAACAGTAATAAAAATGTGACAAAAAATATGAAATTCTAATGAAAATTATATTGCAACCATTCCGGAAAGCTGTTATAGTAAAACTCGTAAATAAAGGAAGACTATGATTTTTATGGATGAAACATAAGTAAGGAGTTTTTTATGAGAAAAGCCACGATGAACAGGTGGAAAGGAATTGTTTTTAACGTTGTTGTTCGGAATTCTGTTTCTGGCAGGCAGCAGACCGATGTCAGTCGAGGCTGCTAACACGAAGAAATGCAAGGTTGTCTTTACCAAATTCCAATGGTGTAGTTTCAATGATACGTTCCGTAAATGGTACAAAACCGTAGACAAGGGAAGTTATATAGAACTTCCTAAGGTAACACGTTCCGGTTATAAATGCGTATGGGTAGAGAAGAACGGAAAACAAAGAATTGAAGTATTCTGTTGGAAGACGCGTTAAGATCACCAAAACACGAAATTCTGTCTGCGTTATTATAAGCTCTATACGGTAAGATACTATACCATGAATGGAAACAAGGAGTATGTCAGTCTTCGGGAACAGGCATATAAGGGGCAGATACTGTCAGCACCTTGTATCCAAATGCAGTCGGATATAAATTCCTCGGCTGGAGTACATCCGTGAATGGAAAGAAAGTCATAAAAGAGGGAGATAACATACGTGTAAGCGGCAATATGAAATTTTATATTGTCGGAAAGAAAATCTCAGGGTTAATCTGCGTAAATATGATGGAACGATGTGGAAGGTTATGGATACCAGTTCCGGAAATGCAACTTTCCCGGCAGTGAACCTTAACAGTGCGAATATGTGTCTGGGCTGGTCACGTACGAAAGGAAAGACAACAGATCCTGAATATAAGGCAGGAGATAAGATTCCTACCAAAACAGGAAATTATTATATGGTTATATTTTTCCGTGAAACAGGATCGGGCACCGTCCTCTATCAGAAAACCAACGAAACATGAGATGGTTTATTTTGTAGGCGACTCAAGAACTGTTTTTATGGAGAGGGCTCTGGGAAATTCTGCTCCTTCAAATGTAGATTTTGTATGCGAAACCGGTCAGGGACTCACCTGGTTCAAAAGAAACAGGATACAGAGAACTGGTACGTAAACTGGCCAGACAGTCCAGAAATACCAGGAAAGCAGTAATCATAAATCTTGGAGTCAATGATCTGCAGAATATTAACGGATATGTGAGCTACATGAAAGCCGTGGCAACTAATCTGAAGAAGAACTATAACTGTGAGATGTATTATCTGTCAGTGAATCCGGTAAACAGTGCTGTGATCAGAGCAAATGCAGGATATGTGCGGACAGAAGCACAGATTGCTTCTTTTAATAAGACAATCTATCAGAAGTTGTGTAATGGCAGCAAACGTTCTTTCACTTACATTAATACCTGTACAAATCTGCAGAAATATGGATGGATCAGCAACCGGTTTAATACAGGTGTGAATGACGGACTTCATTATTCAACGGAAACAACTCTTCGTATTTATGACTATTGTATCAGGAAATTAAATTCTGATCTATCATTGAAATCAGAGAGGAATCTTATAACATGAGACGAGTAATCACATACGGAACGTTTGATCTGCTTCATTATGGACATATTAATCTTCTGCGTCGTGCCAGACAGCTTGGAGATTATCTGATCGTTACCTTTTCTGCAGATGAGTTCAACTGGAACGAAAAGCAGAAGAAATGTTATTTTTTTCCTACGAAAAACGAAAACAGCTTCTGGAGGCAATTCGATATGTGGATCTTGTAATTCCGGAAGAAAACTGGGAACAGAAACGTTCCGACGTAAAAAGAATATCATGTAGATACCTTTGTGATGGGAGATGACTGGAAAGGTAAGTTTGATTTTTCTTAAGGAAGAGGGCTGTGAGGTTGTTTATCTGCCGCGTACGCCTGAGATTTCCAGCTCTCAGATCAAAGAGGATCTTCATACAATCGAAAAACAGAAATAATGACTGGTAGGGGATCATACCCCGGTCAGTTCTTTTAAAGAATGAAACTCATAACCCATTTCTTCCCATTTGGTAAGAAGTTCATCCAGAATTTCGGCATTGGTGGAAGAAGTGTTGTGAAGGAGGACAATTGCTCCGGGATGAATGCGCGTCAGCAGTTTCTGAAAAGCTTCTTCTCTGGAGGGCTGCTGATCCTGGATCCAGTCGACATAGGCAAGACTCAGAAAAAGGTGGAGTATCCCAGTTCTTTTGCCATCGAGAGGTTTTCTGTGTTGTAGATACCGCGTGGAGGACGGTAAAATTTTGTCATAGCCTCCCCGGTCAGCGAGGTATATAATTCTTCCACATCCTGAAGTTCTTTTGGAAAGCGTCCATTGAGGAAATCTGTGGCAGATCGGGATGTGTCATAGTGTGTGATTCCTATGATGTGGTCGTCTGCCAGGATGCGTCTGATCAGATCAGGATTATCTTTTATAAAATTGCCGACTACAAAAAAAGACAGCAGGTGCCTGATGCTTTTTCAGTGCATCAAGGATTGCCGGAGTATTTCCGTTTTCATATCCGGCATCAAAGGTCAGATAAATGATTTTCTGGTCTGTATCACTGGCATAGTAGGCATTGTACTGTTTAAGATCATCGATGGAGGCGTTTCCGGCAGGACGCTTCCCCTCCTCCTGAAAGCTTAATCCCCAGCCCGTGGACTGAGCAGCAGAAGAAGTTTCTTGGGAACAGGGGAATTTGCCCGGTGAAAACACCCAGCATACTGCCAAGAATAAAGGCAGTGACCATCAGAAGAAGAAAGCGAAAAAAAAGGAGTTTTCAGGCGGCGAAGGAAACGAGAAACATAAGATAGCATGGAAATCTCCGGCGGACTTTTTGATTTAATATATGCGCAAGGGCAAAAAAATAGAGCCATCAGATGAATGATTTAATCTGGTGGCTCTTTACTGTTCATTGTCCAATGGAACGTACCTCCTGTTTATTTATAAAACATTTGGAATAATTATGAGTTTACGTTTCTGGTGGTCCGTACCTCTCTTCCTGAAATTATGATGTGTTAAGATTTTACGTTTCTGGTGGTCTGTACCTTCCTTTCTTAAAATAGGGTAGTTCATTTAAGTTTTCGGTGGTCTCACGCCTTTCTGTTTGTTTTTGTTTTCGTTCCTTTGTTTTATGTACTTAATATAACAGATAAAATTACAATTGTCAACAATAAAAATAAAAATTCTAAAATAAAATATTTTGTATACTGCAAACAATAAAAATAAAATGCAATTATCAGAAAATACGCAAGGAATAAAACAGGATGGCTCCTGCATAGAAACAGAAGTCTGAGGAAAACTATCCGTATCATTTAATGAAGGAGGTAATCTCATGTTGCGTTATCTACCTGTACGCAGGATCCATGCAAGACAGGTTCTGGATTCAGAGGAGTTCTACCCGTAGAGGTTAGTACTGTAGGAGAGGAATCATTGGAATTGGGGATATATACGTCGTGCCTTCGGGGCATCGACGGGAAGGTTTGAAAGCAATAGAACTTCGGGATGGAGAAAAAGGCTGCTATCTTGGCGTGGCGTACAAAAAAGCAGTGGAAAATGTAAATACAAGACTTGCAGAAGTGATTGTAGGAGAAAATGCACTGGATCAGGTGCGAATCGATGAACTTCTGATACGGGCAGATGGAACAGAAAATAAAGCAAGTACAGGGGCCAATGCTGTACTGGGGTATCCATGGCAATTGCAAGAGCGGCGGCAATGGCGTTGAGGATCCCACTGTATCAATATCTGGGAGGCTGTCATGCGAAAAAACTCCCTGTTCCTATGATGAATATTATGAATGGAGGAAAACACGCGGATAATACCGTTGATCTGCAGGAATTTATGATCATACCCTGTGGTGCCCAGGAAGCTTTGAGGACAGGATTCGAATGTGTGTGGAAATCTATCAGTTTCTAAAATCCTTCTTCGAGAAAAGGGACTTTCTACAGCAGTCGGAGATGAAGGCGGTTTGCACCGGACCTTAAAGACTCCGAAGGGTTCTGAGAATGATTGTGGGAAGCGGTTGAAAGGCAGGATATGAACCAGGAAGGATATTTTTATCGCTATAGATGCAGCTGCAAATTGAACTGTACGATGAAAAGAGCTGGGAGTATACCGCTTCCCGGGTGAAAGCAAGATGAAAGACAGGGAGATTCTCAGGGATGCGAAAGAAATGATGGTATTATATGAAACTGCTGGAAAAATTTCCGCTCATATCTATCGAGGACGGTCTTCAGGAAGATGACTGGGAAGGATGGAAGACAATGACAGAGCGTCTTGGTTCCAGAATCCAGCTTGTAGGGGACGGCCTTTTTGTGACAAATGTCAAAGACTTGCCTAAGGATCGGGCTTCAGGCAGCGAATGCGATTCTGATGGGTAAATCAGATCGGAACATTAAGCGAAGCGATCGATGCTATCAAAATGGCTCAGCAGGCGGGGTATCGGACGGTCATCTCACATCGATCGGGAAGCCGAAGATTCGTTTATCGCGGATCTTGCGGTGGCAGTCGGGCAGGACAGATCAAGACCGGTGCGCCGTGCAGGTCAGACCGCAATGCAAAATATAACCAGCTTCTCAGGATCAGTGAGATGCTTGGAAACTACAATTATGAAAATCCATTTCCAAAAGAAATCAGAAAGCTGAAATGGATATTACAGGGATCAGATTGTAACTGTTCACAGGCAGAGTTGCTGTGAACGGGTGAACAATGTAACATCGATTCTGTCTGCAGGCACAGAATCGGTTTTTGCCCTGAAACTTATTCGAAAACGGTTGAAATTCAAAGGGCAGTATGGTACAATTTTGCAGTTGATTAGGAGGTGTAACCGAGGTGCAGATTTTAAGAACGATACTGACTATTATTTTTGCTATAGATTGTATTGCACTGACTGTTGTTGTCCTGATGCAGGAAGGAAAACAGAAAGGTCTGGAGTGGAACAATTTCGGTGCCGCAGATACATACTGGGAAGAAACAAGGGACGTTCTATGGAAGGTGGCCTTGTAAAGCAACTACGATCATGGCAGTGTTATTTTTTATACTGGCAGCTGTTTTAAATATGAATTTTAGAAATCAAGTAACTATTCAGAGGCAGTATCCACGAGGTGTTTTGGCGTATTTTTTGCAAAATCCAGGAGACATACAAGGCAAAATGCCATCACCGAAGGTGATTTGGAATACATTTTTGACTCGTGACTGTGAGGTACTGAACAGTTACGAAATCAAAAAACACTCTTGTATAAATTACAAGGTGCTTTCATAATAGAGGAGCACATAAGTGGGCAGAAAGAAAATCTGGGAAAAGAAAAAAAATTTTCCAAACAAAAAGACAGACAAGAATAAATTTAAATTAAAGAAAAAGATCTCAGAGAACTTGAAAGAAAGGTCTGGTTAAAGAGGGATGTTCATAGGCAACCAGAAGGGCTTCGACTTTGTAGGGCTTGTGAGGATGAAGAGGATGATATCTTTATACCGGCAAATGCGGTGGGAACTGCTATGCACCAGGATACGGTGCGGGTTCTTGAAGGAAAGGAAAAAAACGGCGGAGGAAGCGTCAGGAAGGCAAAATTATTGAAATCCTGGGCGTGGCACGACGAAGGTCGTCGGTACCTTCAGAAGAACGGGATTATGGATTTATTGCTCTGTGATAATCAGAAATATGCAAAGGATAATCTACATCGCGGTAAGAACTCAAAGGGAGTCCGTGATGGAGATAAGGTTATTACTGCAAATTATTGATTACAGTGATGAGGGCACAAGCCGGAGGGCAGGATCAAAGGAGGATATGGGAAGCATAAATGCACCTGGAACGGATATCCTGGCGATCGTAAAAGAGCTTTAATATTCCGTCTGAATTTCCACCGAAGGTGATCACACAGGCACAGCGTGTGCCGGATCACGTACTCGATGCTGACCGGGATGGCAGAACCGATCTTACATCTCAGACAGTAACCATTGACGGAGAGGATGCAAAGGATCTTGACGATGCGATTTCTCTTTCAAAGAAGGGATATTTATCATCTCGAGTCCACATTGCAGATGTGAGCAACTATGTTCAGGGAGGCAGCGCACTGGACAGAGAGGCTCTTAAGAGGAACCAGTGTCTATCTTGCAGATCGCGTGATCCGATGCTTCCTGAGAGACTGTCAATGGCATTTGTTCTCTGAACCAAGGAGAAGACAGACTGACTTTAAGCTGTCTTATGGATATTGACAGGAGCGGACAGGTGGTTTCGCACGAAATCTTAGAAACGATCATCCGTGTAGACCGCAGGATGAGCTACACAGGTTCGCTGTATTTTTTAGAGGATGGAATGCAGAGACAAAGCGTGAATATGAAGAATTTGTACCGATGTTTTCCTGATGAAAGAGCTTTCAGAACTTCTCAGGAGCCGGAGACATCACAGAGGTTCGATCGACTTTGATTTCCCGGAAGCAAGATCACACTTAATGGTGCGGGCAGGGCAATCGATGTGCAGCCGTATGAAGCAAATGTGGCGACAGAGATTATAAGAGGATTTTATGCTGATGGTAATGAAACGGTAGCCAGGGGTACTGTCAGGGTGATTACCCGTTTGTATATCGTACCCATGAAACACCGGATCCTGAGCGTGTGGAAGAGTCTTCTGACACTTCTTCGAAATCAGGGTGTTTCGGTACAGAAGGCAGGGAAGAAATCACCCAAAGGAAATCAGGAGATTCTGGAAAGCATCCATGGTCTTCCGAACGAAGCCATGATCAGCAGACTAACTCTTCGGACAATGAAGCAGGCCAAAATATACGACGCAGTGCAGCGGACATTTTGGTCTTGCAGCGAAATACTACTGTCATTTACATCTCCGATCAGAAGATATCGGATTTACAGATTCACCGTATCATTCGTGATAATATAAGGGGAAGACTTCAGAGAAGGAAAGACAGAGCATTACAGGGAAATACTTGAGACCGTTGCCGAACAGTCCAGCGTATGTGAGAGAAGAGCACAGGAGGCAGAGCAGGAGTCAGACCGCCTCAAGAAAGCGGAATATATGTCCTACCATCTCGGGGAAGAATACGAAGGTATTATCTCAGGAGTAACCGCTTATGGCTTCTATGTGGAGCTTCGAATACAGTTGAGGACTGGTTCATGTGACAAGTCTTAGAGATGATTATTATTCCTATAATGAAGAGACATATGAGTTAAGCGGAGAATTAAGCAAAAGGTCTATCATCTTGGACAGAAGGTCAGAGTTCGGGTGGTAGATGCAGATGCTCTGAGAAGAACAGTAGATTTTACCGTTGTCGAGTAAAGGAGGATTTTTTATGGCGAAAGCAACAGGAATCAAGCTGATTGCCAATAATAAAAAGGCATTTCATGATTATTTTATAGAAGATACTTATGAAGCCGGCATTTGCCCTTGCAGGAACAGAGGTAAAATCCCTGCGCATGGGTAAGTGTAGTATCTAAGGAATCCTTTATACGTGTGGAAAACGGAGAGGTTTACATCTACGGAATGCATATCAGCCCTTATGAAAAGGAAATATTTTTTTAATAAGGATCCTGCTGCGTGTGCGCAAACTGCTCCTGCACAGATATGAGATAAATAAGATTGAGGAAAACTTCAGGAAAAAGGGGCTTACCCTGGTCCCTCTGAAGGTATACTTCAAGGGAAGCCTTGTGAAGGTTGAGATCGGCGTGGCACGTGGTAGAAATTATATGACAAGCGACAGGATATTGCCAAAAAAGATCCAGCGCCGGGAAGCAGAGAGAAGTTTAAGGTTAAAAAATCTGTAATCTTAAAAATTGTATGAATTTTTGGTCATTTAGTTGACAAGAACCTGAGACTCTGTATAATTAAAGATAACTGTAACTATATGAACATTTGGATAGATGAATCATGACATCACAGGACAATGCGTAATAGGAAACAGGAGGGATAAGATATGTTTAAAAACGTTATTTGGCCATTGCAGGATTTGCTGTACTGCTTATAGCAGCAACAGGATGCGGCAAGAAAAATACAACGGAACAGACGCCAGTCAGGTAACGCCTACTGAAACTCCTCAGGCGACACCTACGGTTACGATAGACACTTGTAAATATGGAAGAGACAACGGAGAAAGAATGTAATCGGTGAAAAGACTGCGACAGCATCGGGGTTGCCATTATAAAGCCGCACCGGTTCAGAAATCGCTGCTATTTATATTCAGAGACACCGACCCTCTGAGGGATGAAGACGAGGATGACAGTACAGATGAATGGGCAATGATCTTGTAAATGGCATGTTTACACTGAAGAATGGAGTGAAAATGCGATTTATTATTATGAAAAGCCGTCCTCAGCAAAAACAACATGATATCACGTACCTACACCGATGAGGATGCAAACGAGTGCTTCTTCAGAAATGCTTCCGTTGGCATCCATAAAGCAGATCTTTGCGTATGGATGGAAAGGGTGAAGGATGCAATTCCTTATGCAAAATATCTTACAACAAATGGAACGAAGGAAGTTTCTACATTAAATGAGGTTAAGAAGAGACTGGGACTGGACACAGACAGTGAAGAAGATGTGACTCCGACTCGGAGCAGGACAGTGAGGATCCGACCCCGGCACCGGATGGCATCAGATCACATAGCCAACACAGGCACCTTCAGATGATGATAACAATAACAACAATAATAATAACGACGGTGATGATAACACAGATACAAGTCCGACAGATTCTACGATTCCAGACTGCAGAAGACTATATCGGCAAATCTCTGGATGATCTGATTTCTGCAATCAGGGATTCGGTTTCCTCAGAATATGATGAGGATCGGACAATGGCACAAGCGGATATTATTATTATAATAATTTACGGTTTCAACAACTGTAGATCCGACGGAAACAGAAGTTGTTACAGGCGTATGGTAAAGAACAGTAGCGGTTCGCTCAGGAAACGTACAAATGAAATACTGGTGCGGATGCATCGGGGGAAAGGATAAACAATATGAAGGATTTTACTGAAATTAAGCGGAGAAGCTCTGGCGGGAGCAGAAAAGAAGGATTTGATGAGGCTACAGTCATTGCCGTTGCAAAGCAGATCCGCACAATTGTAGAAGAGGGAACTCAGGTAGGTATTGTGATCGGAGGGAGGAAACTTCTGGAAGGACGTACCAGTGAGACCATCGACCGCAATAAGGCAGATCAGATCGGTATGCTGGCTACAGTTATGAACTGTATCTATGTTTCCGATATCTGCAGATATCTCGGACTTCACAGAGATTTTCACACCGTTTGTATGTGGTGCATTTACCAGCCTCTATTCCAAAGATGCAGTAGAGGAAAGGCTTTGCACAGGGCAAGGTTCTGTTCTTCGCAGGCGGTACAGGCCATCCGTATTTCTCTACAGATACAGCAACCGTACTTCGCGCTGTTGAGATCGAGCAGCAGGCAATTCTTCTTGCCCAAAGCAGTGGACGGAATCTATGACAGCGATCCGAAGGTGAACCCGAACGCTGTGAAATACGATGAGATCAGCATTCAGGAGTCGTTGACAAAACTGGCAGCTATGGACCTTACAGCATCTATCATGTGCCTGGAGCAAAAAATGCCAATCTTGTTTCGGACTTGAAGAAGAAAACAGTATTATCAATACTGTTCACAGTTCAACAGTACAAAAAGTAACTGTATAGTTCTTTAAAGCAGTGAGCAGTAACACTGTATAAGTAACCGTCAGTGAACAGAACAGTTAGCTGTATAAAATAAATCATAAAAGGGAGATTTGACAAAATGGATGAAAGAGTTCAAAATATGAAAAAAATGGAAAAAACACTGAAAGGCTTTGAAGGAGGACTGACAACAATCCGTGCAGGACGTGCAAACCCACATATTCTTGACAAGATCATTGTAGACTATTATGGAAGCCCGACACCGCTTCAGCAGGTGGCAACATCACTGTGTGCCGGGCACGTATGATCAGATCCAGCCATGGGAATCCAGCCTGATCAAAAAGGAATCGAAAAAGCAATCTTACATCTGATCTGGGTCTGAACCCGAACAATGATGGTAAGCTGATCCGTCTGGTGCTTCCGGAGCTTACAGAGGAGCGTCGTAAGGAACTGGTAAAAGACGTAAAGAAAAAAGGAGAAGCAGCCAAAGTAGCTGTTCGTAACATTCGTCGTGATGCAAATGATGCATTTAAGAAGCTGACCAAACAGGATGTATCTGAAGATGAGGTAAAAGAACTTGAGGATGCTGTACAGAAACTGACAGATAAATTCATCAAAGAAGATTGATGCTGCAGTAGATACCAAAGCAAAAAGAAATTCTGACTGTATAATCCCGGTCAGGACTGAATGAGGAGAGGGAGAGCCGGAAACAGGCTCTCTTTCTGTTGCATAAAATTTAGAAATAAGAGAGGAGAAACATATGAAAGTACCAAATCATATTGCCATTATCCTGGATGGAACGGAAGGTGGGCAAAAGCCAAGGGAATGCCAAGAGGATACGGACATATCAAGGGCTGTGCGAATCTGGAGACGATCTGTGATGATATCAAGGATCTTGGTGTAAAAATATCTGACGGTATATGCTTTTTCGACAGAGAACTGGAAACGATCCAGGAAGAAGTAGAGGGCTTGATGAAGCTGTTCCGAAGCTATCTCAAGAAATGCATGAAAAGCGCAGAGAAAAACCATATGCGTGTCAAGGTCATCGGTGATCCATCCGCGTTTGCACCGGATATTCAGGAGAAGATCCGCCAGCTTGAGGAGTTTTCCAAGGATTACGATGAGCTTTATTTCCAGATTGCACTGAATTATGGAAGCCGTGATGAGATTGTCAGAAGTATCCGTCGGCTGGCGGCAGGATGTGGCAGACGGCAGACTGGTTCCAGATGCGATCGACGAGTCATGCTTTGAGAATTATCTGGATACTGCAGGAGTTCCGGATCCGGATCTTATGATCCGCACAAGCGGGAGCAGAGATTATCTAATTTCCTGATGTGGCAGCTGGCTTATACAGAATTTTATTTCACAGATGTTCCGTGGTAGGATTTTCATAAGAAAGAGCTGATCGAAGGCATTGAGAAATATAATTCAAGAGACCGGAGATATGGCGGAGTCAAGGAGGAGTAATTATGTTTAAAACACATGATTGATCGCGGTATCTTTCTGGTGATTGCAGCGCTGACGATAAATCAGCGGAGGATATGTACTTTTGTAACTTTGTCTGTGTTTCTCTTCTGTTGGAATCCAGGAACTTTATAAGGCAATGGGTGTCCATAAGGATGGTGTAGGACTTCTGAACTCGCAGGATATCTGGGGCAGTTTTGTATTATGCATCTCTGCTTGGATTTGAGAGATATGGAATGATAGCGGTTCTTCAGGGGCTGGGACTGGTTCTTGATGTTTGTATATGTATTCACATCCCAAATATGGCGACCAGGTGATGTCTACATTTTTGGAATCGTATTATGTGGCAGTCATGCTTTCCTTTATTTTTTTACACGAGAAATCTTGAGGAGGTAACCTTGTATGGCTGATCTTCCTTTGCTCCTGGGGGGATGTGATACCTGTGCCTATTGGCGTGGGAATGCTGATCGGAAACACAAGATGGCACCTGTATTGAGCCCTAAGAAACCGTCGAGGGAGCTGTCGGCGGTGTTGTGGGAGCAGCAGCATCTCTGGTGCGATCTATGCGATGGTCACTCATGGACTAATCGAATGGAATATGCAGTGATGCACGGCAGTCGGTGCACTGATCTCTATGGTAGGGAGAGATCTTGCTGCATCTGCGTCGAAATCAGGGCATCAAGGATTACGGCAAGCTGGGATCCCGGGGCATGAGGCATTCTGGACCGGTTTGACAGTGTGATCTTTTTACTTCTCCGATCATCTTTTATCTTGCAAAGTGCTATCCTGGTTTAAAATTTCGGATGGAAGGAGGAATTTTGTTTTATGAAGAAAATTGCGATATTAGGTTCAACAGGTTCGATCGGAACACAGACACTGGATGTTGTTTGTGCAAACGGCAGGATATTGAAGTTCTGGTATCAGCGCAGGGACGGAATATTGAGAAGCTGGAAGGAGAGCAGATCAGGGGAGTTTTCTCCGCAGCTGGTGGCAGTCTGGGATGAAAATGCAGCCAGAGATCTGGGCACAGAAGATCCAGGATATGATACAAAGCGTAGTGTCCGGTATGGATGGACTTCTTGAACTGGCAGCAATGCCGGAGACGGAGATCCTTGTTACCGCGATCGTGGGAATGCTTGGGATCCGCCCTACGATCGAGGCAATCCGTAGGAATGATTGATGAAAATGCAGCCAGAGATCCTGGGCACAGAAGATCCAGGATACAGATGAAGGTGATGCAGGTATGGACGGGATTTTGGAACTGGCAGCAATGCCGGAGACGGAAACTCTTGTTACCGCGAATCCGTCCCGATCGAGGCGGAGTGCAATGGTTGCCTTGGCAAACAAGGAAACAACTGCAACATCTGATCATGCCGATGGCAGAGGAATATGGTGTGAAGATCCTGCCAGTGGACAGTGAACACAGTGCGATCTTCCAGGCTCTGAATGGAGAACATAGCAAAAGAAATACATAAGCTTCTGATCACAGGCATCGGAGGTCCGTTCCGTGGAAGAAAGAGATAATCTTGAGCATGTGACCTTGAGGATACCCTGAAACATCGAACTGGGTAATGTGGGACAGAAGATCACTGTAGATTCCGCAACTCTTGTCAAAAAGCGGGCTTGAGGTCATGGAAGCCAAATGGCTTTTTGGGGTGGATTGATCTATTCAGGTGTTGTGGTCCAGCCGCAGAGTGTGATCCAAATTCCATGGTGGAGTTTGAGATGGTGGCATCATCGCCCAGCTTGGAACACCGGATATGCGCCTTCCGATCCAGTATGCGGCTTTTATTATCCGCACAGAAGATATCTTGCCGGCGACCGGCTTGATTTTTGCGAAGCCCTTGACAGATCACATTTGAGGAAGCGGATATGGAGACCTTCCTGGGACTTCCTGATGGCAACCGTTCAGGGCTTCCAGGGGCGGCTCCATGCCGACGGTATTCAATGCAGCAAAATGAGCTTGCAGTAAAGAAATTCCTGCATCGAGAGATCAGATTCCTGGATATTTTATGATATTATCGGGCAGGCTATGGAAAGACATATAAAGATCGAGCATCCACAGCTTGAGGATATTTTGGCAGTAGAAAACGAGACTTATCAGTGGATTGAAAAGCAGGTGGTAAATTGAAGATTCTGATTGCGATCATCATTTTCAGTGCAATCATTTTTGATACATGAGCTGGGACATTTCCTTCTGGCCAAAATAAATGGAATCAGTGTAACAGAGTTTTTCACTTGGCATAAGGACCAGGCTGTTCAGCATCAGAAGGAGAAACACGTTATTCCGTGAAACTGCCTCTGGGCGGTTCCTGTGCGATGGTCGGTGGGGGATACCCCGGAGAAGAGCTTCGGATCTTTTAATGTAGCCCCGGTCTGGAGAATCTCTGTTGTGGCAGCAGGACCGGTATTTAATTTTATTCTTGCATTTATTCTGTCCGTGATCATTGTAGGATTTGTCGGTTATGATCCGGCAGAGATACATGGATGTCAGGACTCGGCAGCAGAGACGGCAGGGCTTGAAACCGGAGATGTTATTACAGGTATAATGGATATCATGTGGACCTGAAGGATGCTGTATGTTTACAGCTATCTGAATGAACTGAAAGAGGACACTGTCATACTGAAAGGCGCCGTGACGGCGGACAAAAGGAAATCCAGTATACACCAGATGTATCTGTGAGATATCTCCTTGGATTTAACCGTTGGATGCATCTTCGATGACAGTAGAATCTCTGATCGAGGGAATGCCTCTTGAAAATAGGTCTGCAGCCAGGGATACGATCACGGCAATCAACGGAACAGATCGCAGATGGAGAAGCATACGATGCCTATCTCAAAAGAGCATCCACTCTCTGATGAGCCGGTGGAGATTACTTATGTGCGTGACGGACTGGATTATACGGCAACGATCTTTCACCGAATACCGTACACCACAGCTGGGCTTTTCTTACAATCTTGGTTTACGAGAAAACCAGTGGACTGGGCGTGCTGAAATATGGTGTTCTGGAAGTAAGTATATGATTCGTACGACACTTCTGAGTCTGAAGCAGCTGGTTGCAGAAGCCTTGGATTTTAAAGATTTGAGCGGACCGGTGGGGTTGTTGATGCGATCGGAACGACTTACGAAAGTAAGAGCGAAAGTACTGATGCTCTGGATGAACCTTGTTGAATATGGCAGTATTTCTGTCCAGCAAAACGGGGTTATGAACCTTCTACTCTTCCGGCACTGGACCCGGAGAGACTGGTCTTTCTGGTCATCAGCAATTCGAAACCAATCAACCAAGGAAGTAGAAGAGATAGTCCATTGCAGGGTTGATGCTTCTGATGGCGTTGATGGTTGTGGTCATGTACAATGACATCCTGAAAATTTTCTGACATCCGGCAGTCTGACAAACTGCCGGATATACAGTGACGGCGCAGGTTTTGACTTAATAGTTGGGAATAAGAAGTGAATTGGAGATTATGAGATATAAATATATGGCAGCGGTTGTATTCTCGGCTCTTGCTTCTGCGGTGTGCATCTGCCATCCGACAGGGGAGAGATCCTGGCGGCAGAACAGCAGGAGAATGCAGAGGACGACCTGATTATGAAACCGATACCCTGGAAAGTAAATATAGAACAGAAAGATACAGGATATACGAAATACTGGATCGCTCATGTGCAGACATTTAGTACAAAGCAATTGAAATCTGCCTTATGCGGAGGAACCTATGGAAATCCGCGAAAGACAACTTCAGAAGAACTTGCAGCCCACGATGGAATCATTGTATTAACGGAAGCGCGTTTCCTATGGCTCAGGGGGAGCCGGCACCAGGCAAGACGATGATCAAAGACGGTCGTGTCATACGATGTCAGCTCAAATGGAAACATTTTCTGTGTCACAGAAGATGGAGGATGTTTACCGCGGCAGCAGGAATGACAACAAAGATCTTCTGAATCGTGGTGCAGGATACCTATTGCTTTGGACCGACTCTTGTAGAAATGGCAATGTGAATTTCAGGACAGTTTCACCAGACTGCCCGATATCAGAGGGCAGCTGTTGGAATGGTAAATCCGGGAGATTATTATCTTGTGGTCGTAGACGGTAAGGGGATATGGCGGTTCCCAGGGAATGACTTATCAGGAATTGCAGATTTTTTCTGGATGTGAACTGTGATTATGCCTATAATCTGGACGGCGGCGGTTCGGCAACTCTGGTTTTCCAGGGAAAAGTGCTGAATATGCTGACCGACAAAGGAAAGAGAGCCTGCGGAGATATCCTTTATTTTTGTGGATGCAGGCAGCGGCTCAGAGGGGAAAGACATTGTCGTACATGAAGAGGAAGGAATGATCCATTCTGCCGGAGATTCTATATGGTAATTTTTGATGTGATGATGAGAGGGAAAGAGTTTAAAGCTGATAAATTCAGTTATTGCCAGGTGTTTTCTGCTTCGTTGAGCTTTTCTTTAGAATCTGCTCAAAGTAAGTGAATGCAGGAAGAAAGCTGTCACGGATCAACATGATCATTTCATCAATTTCTTCTTCGTTATATATATGAACGGATGTGTTTCTTTTTCAACATCAGTAACCAAACTGCGGAGTCATTCAGAAAACCGATTTTGTAAGCAAGCTGCAAATTCTCTTGGAGAACCGGTCACAGAACCTTCAACACCATGGAGTTTCATTATTTCCTGCAGAGCTTTCCAGGCAAGTTCAAAAGTCAGATTAAATTGTCCTATGATGCCTGTTCTGTAGATATCATTCGTTTCTGCAAGCTTAAAAATCAGCATTTCTTAATATGGAAGACAGTTTGAGAAGTTATCAAGCTTTTTCACTGTCATGCACATTCTGCAAAAATTCTTTTTCCCTCATTTGCTGCATTTACATCACGGTCCATTCTGTTACCGCATTCACAGTAATAAATCCTATCAGATAAAGACAATTCTTCTTTTTTATTTCCGCATACACTGCAAATCTTACTGGATGCAAAAATAACGATCTACTTTTATCAGATATTTTCCGCGTTCCTCCAGTTTATATTCCAGCATAGAAAGAAACAGGCCATATCCATTATCATGTACGCCTTTTCCAAGATGAAGTCCTCCTGCCATCCCTTTCAGATTCAGATCTTCCACGCATACTGCATCGAAGCTCTCGGCAAGACTGGCACTGAGTTTATGCTGAAAATCTTTTCTCTGATTTCGGATTTTTTCGTGGCACAGAGCAACTCTTTTCTTCTGCTTCTTATAATTCTGACTGCCTTTCTGACATCTGGACAGCTTTCGCTGTTCCCGTGCAAGCTTTTTCTCTGTGTTCCGGTAGAACATCGGATATTCGGCTCTTTCAACGGTAGAAAACACACACATTCCCTGCATCGCAAAATCGATCCCAATAAATTTTTCTGCCGGTCTTTTTTTTGCTGCTTGGTTTTCACAGTAAAATAAAAGACTAGCAAAATATTTTCCGGATGGCTCCCTGCTGACTGTCACAGATTTCAGTTTCCATTTTTCTGATATCGGACGGTGAAGCTTCATTCTGACAGCCGTCATCTTAGGCAGTTTCAGATAGTTTCCCTCCAGAAAAATATTTCCGTTCACTACGTTTGTTGCATAAGATTTTCTTGACGACTTCTTTGATTTGAAACGCGGAAATCTTGCAGATGGTTCACGAAAAAACTTATGGAATGCGCTTTCCAGATGCATCTGTACATTTGCTAACGCCAATGAATCCACCTCTTTCAGCCAGGGATATTCTTTTTCTTGTAACTGGCTGGTGTGTTCCTTAACATCTTTTTTTCTTTTTTATAATGTTCCATTTTGTCAGCAAGCATACAGTTATAGATAAATCGGCTGCAGCCAATTGTTTTTTCTATCTGTACACGTTGTTCTGCATTTGGATAGATTCTTACTTTTACTGCCCGATTTATTTTCCTCACCTTATTTCTATATGTTGATAAATGATTTCAATCATTCATTTTTGAACATTTTGTTTTTTTTATTATAATACAAACCCCGCCAGAACAAGTGTTTTTTCTTTTTTATTTACAAGATTCTTTTGAGCATTTATGCTCAGAT
>VOFG01003510.1_pt1 | contig 41153 bp, 58 predicted proteins | sample 5384171 | NCBI WGS metagenome assembly VOFG01 (sample SAMN12384726, study PRJNA508395) | human gut metagenome | isolation source: healthy gut F | host: Homo sapiens
TACCTTAAAGAACAAAATTGTATTTTGTAAAAACAATTTCAAAACATGTCCGTATTTTGTTTCGTCAGTACAGAGATTGTGTAAGGAACTTTAAAAAGATGACACGAAATCAAAAAAGATGCAGTAAGGGGGCTGTAAAAGACCTCTGAGCATTTCGTTTAGTGTAAGAATCTTTTTTTTACTTCTTACACGAACCTTGAAAAACGAAACAGCCTGCCCGTAGTGATACCAGAACTGAATAGGCATTCAGCGTGTCTTTTTTTGGTTAATACGTCCCGGAAACATCAGAACCCGGTACAGGAACGGATATGGGATGAGAACAGGCAATTAATAAACAAAGGAAGGAGGACATCTGACTATGACAGAGAAACAGGGATTCATGACAGCGTTGTATGAACGTCTTAGTCGTGATGATGAATTAAACGGGGAATCCAACAGTATTTCAAACCAGAAGAAACTGCTGGAACAATATGCAAAAGAACATGGATTTACCAATCTTGTTCATTTTACTGATGATGGTATCTCCGGTACAAGATTTGATCGCCCAGGCTTTCTTGCCATGATGAAAGAAGTAGAGTCGGGGAAAGTCGGAACGATTCTGATTAAAGATATGAGCCGACTGGGAAGAAATTATCTGAAAGTCGGACAATATATGGAATTGCTGCGACAGAAGAATGTCCGCCTGATTGCAGTCAACGAGAATGTAGACAGCTTCCGGGAGGACGATGATTTTACTCCATTCCGAAATATCATGAATGAATGGTATGCAAGGGATACCAGTAAAAGATAAAATCCACTTTCAAGGCGAAAGGAAAATCCGGCAAGCATGTGGCAAGTACAACACCATATGGGTATCTGAAAGACAAGGATGACCCGAATGTATGGATTGTTGATGAAGAAGCAGCTGTAGTTGTACGGAGAATCTTTCACATGACAATGGATGGGTACGGACCATATCAGATTGCCAAGGCACTGAAAGAGGATAAGGTTGAGATACCAGCGGTTCATATGGCAAAGAAAGATGCCGGATTATGGAAAGGCAGAGTAAAAGAAATCAAAGATCCTTATGGCTGGGGCTCTTCTACTGTTGTAGGCATTCTGAAGAAAAGAGAGTATCTTGGTCATACAGTGAACTTCAAGACCAGAAAACATTTCAAGGATAAGAAAAGCCATTACGTATCTGAAGATAATTGGACGGTGTTTGAGAACACGCAGGAAGCCATTATAGATCAGGAAACTTTTGACAATGTACAGAGAATCCGAAGCAATGTGAGAAGATATCCAGATGGATGGGGAGAAGCCCACCCTTGACAGGTCTGATGTATTGTGCAGACTGTGGTTCCAAAATGTATGTCCATCGAGTAAATAATGGCAAGCGAGTACCACAATATACTTGTTCTGCATATTCTAAAGTTCCGGTTGGAACACTCTGCCAGACACAGCACAGAATTAATGCTGATGTGGTTATGGAGCTGATTAAGGAACTTTTAAAGGCTGTTGTGAGTATTCACAGTTGAATCGTGAAGAATTTTGGAGACAGTAAAAAAAGGCACAGACTTCACAGCAGTCCAGTGAGATCACAAGATTGAAAAGCAGATTGGCAGAGGCAAAAAAGCGTGTGCAGGAACTGGAAAAACTGATCTGCAGAATTTATGAGGACAATATTCTTGGCAAGCTGCCAGATGAACGCTATGCGATTCTTGATGGACAGTATTCTAAAGAACAGAAAGATTTGTCGGCAGAAATTGCAGATATGGAAGCTGAATTATCAGGCTATGAAGAAGGTCGCAGATCAGCGGAGAAGTTTATTGCTCTGGTTGATAAATACCAAAATTTTGAGGAATTGACCACTTACATGCTGAATGAATTTGTAGAAAAGATTGTGGTGCATGAGCGTGACCGAAAGGAAGCGTTGAGACGACACAGGAAGTGGAAATCTATTTTAACTTCATCGGCAGATATTTACCGCCACATTTCGGTGAGGTGAAAATGACACCGGAAGAAATTGAAGAAATGGAAAAACGGGAAGCCAGAAAAGACAGGCTTCACCAGAATTACCTGAGAAGAAAAAGCAAAATGGAAAGCAGCAGGAATACTATGAACGGACAAAGGCAAAAAAAGAAAGCCGAACTGGATGCAAAAAAGAAGAGATCCGGCAGGAAGATATTGCAAAAGGTGTGTTCATTCCGCTATCACTGCTTCCCCAGCAGAACCGAAGAAAGGAGTTGCATCAGCATGAGCAAATTAGAAAGAATCATTCACGATAACAGTAATGGTCTGGATTATATCCTTGTCGGGGAAATCTATCTGCCACTGATCGCAGTACCCGAAGAGAAAAGAGAGATTGGTTTTATGGAAGTCTTCACAGAAACTATCTGAAAGATTACAAAGAGTGGCTTGTATTCCTATCTGACATTGAGTGGTAAGCTCTGGACGTATCTCGCAGATCTGAATGAGCAGTGTTTGGAACGCAGGGATTTCTCATGGAACAGATTATGGAGCAGGAAGGCATTACGGAAGAATTGAAAAGCAGAGATCAGATGGAATGGGTTCGCCGGGCAAACAATGCAAGAAGCCGGGTAGATGAAATTATTTTAAATGAACTGGTGTATGTGTAGGAGGGACTTATGAGATACTGGATTGAATATGCAGACGGAAGATGTTGTAATTTTGCAAACAGCAGAAAAGATTTACTGGACTGGCTGAAACTTTTGAAAGATGAAAAAATCGTTGATATCCGAAAGATTTACAAAAGCGGTGTGACAGATTCTGTGATAGACAGCTATCGTAGTTATCTGAAACAGTGAAAGGGGTGGACAGTCATGGTTGTTGTAAGAATTATTGTGAAAATCGTATTACTGCCAGTGCGTATATGCCTGACAATGATACAACTGGTGGTTATGTTCTTCACATGGCTGTCGGCAACGGTATTTCATATCCTGTCGGGGATCATCTGCATTACAGCAGTTTTAGGGTATGGATTCGGACAGGAGACAGGCACAGAAGCGGTCAGGATGCTTGTGGCAGGTTTTATACTTTATATCCTGCCTGTGCTTTCTGGCTGGGCAGTGGTGTGGCTGGAAACAATCAAAATCAGATTGATGAAGTAGACCACTGGAGAAAGGAATAGGATTCTTAAATGAAGATTACAAAAAGAGATTGAAGAATTTATCAATCTAACAATAACGGAGCATATGGGAAAAGAGTATGCAGACTGGAAACTGAGCCAGCCGTCTGTGACAGAACCAGATGAAGTTGAGGAAGAATATAAAAAGTGATTGCCACACTTCCACAGAAACAGGAAGAGGCCATTACAAAATATTGCGACCAGATATTTAACAGTGGAGCAGAGACAGAAGAATTTTTCTACCGGTTGGGACTGAGGGACGGAATGAAACTTAGGAAGACTGTTAAAATGGTTCTGAAGCAATTATCAGAATGATACATACAGGAATTATCTGAAAAGTGAATGAGTAAAGGAAGGGCATTAACCGTAAAAAGTTAGTGCCCTTTGTTTTACCCATTTTTATATTTTCACAAAATCCGATGCAGAGGATTTTTTTGAAAAACAGACGGAACGGAGATCCTGCTGAAGGGACAGCGGCAGGAGTTACGTTTTGTCTGCTGGGAGTACAGAGGGCTGGAAGTCCTTTGTGCCCAGATTGCAAAGAGCGGCAGCATCTTGCTGGGGTTAAGGGCAAAGCCCTTAGCAGGTTAAGGGCGGCAGCCATTGCCCAGTGATATGGCGTTTCGCCATATGGTACTGGGTACTGTCTGTAACGGGGACAGAGACTTTTGGAAGCTTCGCTGCAATCCCCTCCGGGGAAACAACTTGAAAAAAGGAGAGATGTGAATTGAAAGGCACAAGGCATAACGGCAGATCTGGGAAAGACGGTGTTTACAATCCGCTTCACAATGACCGGAGATTTGACCCGGAACACAGTGAGCATATTGACAATGAACGTGTCCGTCAGAATATTTACTGGGACTGCTATCAGGGATATACCACAATGGCAGACCGGGGAAAAAGAGGATAATTTTCTTTTAACCAGATTGAGATGGCATACTATGTGGATCATTACAGCGATTATGTGATTAACCAGAATAAACGTCATGAGAAAGCAAGACACCCCGACAGATGTAAAGGGGTGGAAGATGTTCTGAAAAATAAAAAGACCTGTCCGGAAGAAAGTATCTATCAGCTTGGGACGATAGATGAACACGCTTCTGTGGAAACGCTGGTTTTGGTTTTTGATGAATTCAAGAAAGAGTTCGATGAGCGGTTTGGTTCTAATGTGCATATCATTGACTGGTCACTGCACATGAACGAAGTGACACCACATATCCATGAGCGTCATGCATTCGATGCTACGAACCGGTATGGGGAGATTGAACCGAAACAGGAAGCGGCACTGGAAGAACTTGGCTTTGAACTTCCGAATCCGGAAAAGAAAAGATCAAAGACAAATAACCGTAAGGTTGTTTTTTGATTCTGCCTGCCGGACAATGTTCCTGGATATCTGTAAACGTCATGGACTGGAAATTGACGAAGAACCGTCCTATGGAGGAAGGCAGTATCTGGAGAAACAGGACTATATCCGAATGAAGCAGAAAGAAGAGATTGCGGTTCAGCAGGAAATGCTCAATCAGCAGAGGGATAAGGTCAATGCGAATCATCTGGAACTTGCAAGGCAGTCAAACCATGTCAGGGCAAATGAAAAGGTTATCCAGTCACAGAAAGAAAAAATAGAACAGCAGGAAAAAGAATTTAAAGAAAATTTCATTTCCAATTCTGACCGGATTCTAAGTCAGGGCGAGCTGATTGAAGAACAGAGAGAGGAACTGCAACAGCTTACCCTCCGTATTGAAGATGTGGAAACCTTGCTTGACGAAGTATCCAGTGAAGCCTATGACAAGGCTGTGGATAAAGTCGCAGAGGAAACAATGCGGGCTACCAGAAAAGATGACATTCGTCTTGCGGAAGATTCTAAGAGATGGATTCAGAGTCCGGAACGTAAGGCATCACGAAAAGAAAAGGAATATGCGATAAACAGGCTGGACGGTCTGATTAAAAAAAATCGAATATGCGATGGAAAAAGCTGTTGTGAGGGTTGTCCGTCAGTTAAAACAGCCAGAGAAGAAAGAAAGCTGTTGTAGAAGAAATCAAAAAAGAAGTGAAGCCGTCAATCAGAGAAAAACTTGCATTGAACGTAGCAAAGATTCAAAGAGAAGAGGCAGAGAGAAAAACAACTGAATAAAGGAAGATCACATTCCAGTGATCTGGAACTATAAGGGCATTTTGTTGATTCCGTAAGGACAGGACAAAGTGCTTTTTTGTTTTTTAGAAAACTTGCTTCCCAGATTTGGGAAGCAGATTTAAGAAAGAGAGGAAACGAATTGGGATTATTTGATGAAGTAAAACAGAATGTGACCGTCCGGCAGGCTGCGGAGAGGTATGGGTTAAAGCCCAACAGGAGCGGACTGATCCGCTGCATTTTCCATAATGACAAATCACCCAGCATGAAAGTTGACCGGAGATATTATTGTTTCGGGTGTGGCTGTACAGGAGATGCCATTGATTTTACGGCACAACTGTTTGACATTGGATTGAAAGATGCAGCCATGAAGCTGGCAGATGATTTTGGGATTCCTTATTCCGGCAGGGACAGGGGATCACCGCAGAACAGGAGAAGCGTTTCAGCAAAAAAGCCAGAGCCGACACCAGAAGAACTTTGGCAGAAAAAACATCTGAGATGCCTGAGAGCCTATCTGGATTATCTGAGCCTGCTTCTGGAATGGAAAGAACAGTATGCACCAAAAACACGGACAGAAGAATGGCATGAAAAGTTTATGACTGCTCTCAGGGAGTTGTCAGTTGTTGAGTATTATCTGGATATCCTGCTCTTTGGGGACAGGGCAGATAAGGAAGCACTTGTAAAAAGAAAAATGGAAGGAGGTGGAGCGGATTGAGCAATGCGAAAGAGAAGATAAAGGAGATCGCCACAAAAGAACAGAAAGATGCCATGAAAGAAATGTTCCGGATGGTAGATAAAAGCAAAGTCGATGAAGTGAAACAGATGCTGGAATATACACAGAAAGGAACTGCGAAAGCAACGGTTGGAAATTATATGGTTGTGCTGAGAAATGATCCGCTTGTGCGTGAGAGTATGAAATACAACAAGCTGACAGGCAGGATTGATATTGTAAAAAAACTCTGGTGGAATGAGGAAGTCTGCAAGCTGGATGATGATGGCAGGACTTATTTCTACTATTTCTTTGAACGCTATTACAAACTCACAAGTGAAAAATGTATGGATAAGGCACTTCGCATAGAAGCCAACAGCCGGGCATACCACCCGATCTGTGAGTATCTGGAACAACTGGAGTGGGACGGGCAGGAGAGAATCCGTTATGTTCTGCAACGGTATATGGGGGCAGATGCTTCGGATTTTGTCTATGAGGTTGTGAAGCACTTCCTGATGGAAGCATTAAGCAGAATCTACCGCCCCGGTTGTAAAGCAGATGAAATGCTTTGTCTGGTAGGTCAGCAGGGAGCCGGAAAATCCACATTTTCCGTTTTCTTGCATTGAACGATGACTGGTTTTCTGATGATCTGAAGCAGTTGAATGACAGTAAGATATACGAGCATCTCCGGGGACACTGGATTATGGAAATGTCGGAGATGATTGCTGCAATCAGTGCAAAGAGCAATGAGGAAATCAAGTCATTCCTGACCAGACAGAAAGACACTTACCGGAACCCTTATGATAAATATGAGGAAGACCGGAAGCGTCAGTGTATCTTTGCAGGTTCAACGAACACAAGGCAGTTCATTCCTTTTGACCGTACCGGGGCAAGACGGTTCCTGCCGATTGCTATAGACAGCAGTAAGGCAGAGAAGCATATCCTCGATGATGAAAAAGAAGCCAGATCCTATTTTGACCAGTTGTGGGCAGAAGTAATGGAAATCTACTGGTCAACGGAGAATAAGAGCAGCCTGTTGAAGTTCTCAAAGGAAATGGAGCAGGAGATCAGTGAATACCGAAAACAGTTCACACAGGAAGATACGATGGCAGGAATGATACAAGGCTGGCTGGACGCTTATAAAGGTAGTCATGTATGTTCCGTCCAGATCTGGAAAGAAGCCTTTGACCATTTTGACCGGGAGCCGAAAAAATTCGAGACAAATGAGATCTGTTCCATTATGGATACGCAGATCACTGGCTGGAAGAGAGCCGGAGTCCACAGATTTTCAAAGGAAGGATATGGCAGACAGAGAAGCTGGATCAGGGAAGGAGCAGAAGAAGAGGGTGGCAACGAACCGGATAAAGATGGATTTACAAAGCTGACGAAAGCAGAACAGTTGAGCTGCCATTTGATCTGCCCGACAGAGAGAAAGGCTGATTTTGATGCCGAAAGGCTACTGATTACCCGGAAATTTACTGCTTGTTGACATTTTTGTTGACACCAAAATCCTTTGTATTACCGGTGTTTCAGCTACTTTTTAACAGGTGTCAACAAGAACATTCAAAAAAACTTTTCAATAGTATTTTGGAAAACAGAAATAACTACCCGAAAAAGTTTCAAAACGCTATGTTGACACTTGCGTTGTCAGCGTGCCGATAAACTCCCGGCAGGGACAGAAGCAAACCTCTCTCTGTCGGGCACAGGAAAGAAAGGAAATAGATGATTATGGAAAAATGATGAATAAAAAAACAGAGGGAAACACATTTACAAAGAAAATCGGGCAGACAGTATATGTTGTCCGCTATCATTTCAATGAAGATGCAAAGGAAACCATGCAAGAAAAAGATTAACCGGATGCTGGTTACAGAAGCAAGCCGAAAGGCAATGCAATAGATGGGGGCAGAGACAATTGGAATTGAGATATGTTTGAAAATGTGATATGATTTGAGCAACAAATTAGAAGTTATAAAGGAGAAACACTATGGGATTATTTGGTAAAAGCAAAAAGAGCGAGAAAAAGAGTATATGAACAGATTAGATGTTCCATTATGTTTAAAAGAAGACTTTGAATTGATTATTGATGATGTATTTACAATTATGGGGTTGGAACAGTTGTCACAGGAAACATATCAACAGGAATGTGTAGAGAAGGAGAAAATGCGTGTGTTTATAAAACAAATGGAGGTGTATTAGAGACTATAATTACTACCATCGATATACATACAAAAGAACGAAAACCAAATGGTTGTGGATATAAAACAGAACATGTTGGACTTGGGTTAAGAGGAGTTTCTAAGGAACAATTAGAAAAAGGAGATAGAGTGATTGTAAAGAATGCCAATATGTATGGAATGTAATTACAAATTCCAGTTTGCAGAATCAAGAAAACTGGAATTTGAGGTGATGAAACTATGACAGAAATACAAATTGCATGGTTAGAATTGATGACAGTTGGAGGTCTTGGTGTAATATTGGTTTTACTAGGAGTTACTTTCAATATCATTGTAAAAAGACAGAATCAATTGTGTACAAAGCAGACAGACGGTATTGTTAAACAATATGGGTTTCGGGAAATGGAAGGGTGTATCCAATCGTGGAGTACTTTGTGAATGGAACTTGTTATAAAACAAAGAAAATATTTTGTGGAATTAAAACAACGCAAATATCTGGAGTACCCGTACCGGTGAAATCAGAAGTCTATGAAGATGAAAAGGCTGGCTACATGTAAAAACTGGATCCATTGCAAATTTGCGTCAACTTGCAGAGCAGTTGTGGCCTATCAACAGTAAGATGACAGTTTATTATAATCCAAACAATCCTAAAAAGTGCTATGTTGATAGACCAATTTCAAAAAGTTTTACTTCCATGATGTTTATCATAATGGGAATAGTAACGATACTCTTGAGTGTATTGGTATTCTTTTTGATGCAGCTATAAATTACAAAAGATAATTGGTAATCAGACAAAATTCAAGTTTGTAGAATTATAAAGGAATAATATCATTTTAAATGAGCTGTTCGGATTAAATGCGTTGCCCTCTAACGGGTCAAGGATGAACCATGATACAATCAAACTTGAGTATGGTATTAAACATCAAAATATTCGTAATTTCCTTTTAGTTAAGAAACAAATATAGTAAGAGCAAAATATCGCTCTTTTTTTCATTCAAAAATAAGTTATACTAGAAACAGAGGTGATATCCATGATTAACAATAAAGAGAAAAAAATGATTCAAAGATATTGTATATATCCAAAGATTGCAGTGGTTGCACTCATCTTTTCATTTGTACAATGTGCATTAATAGTACCATTAGAGATGATAGATGATTTAGTATTCCAAAACAAAGGTTTTCAGCCTACAGGGATGTTTACTGCATTAGGATTTGTCATTATATATGTTATTATATTCTGTTTCTGTGCACTTGCCCCTAAGTTTGGAAATGAACGGTAAGAAATGGAAATCTCTTATAGGTAGATTAAATGTGAAACAGTCAGAAACAGATTATTCTAAAGAGGTATCTGCTGCTTTGGCGTCACAAGCTGTTGGTCGATTCCTTAAAGAAAGTGATAATGATACTGCAAAGAATATAGGAAGTGCTATGCAGGTGGCTGGTGCAGTAAGTACAGTCTCTACATCTATAGATATGTTATCTGAAGCAGGAAGTAATGCCGAGAACATGGCACATGCTTATAGAATCCCTATTCCTGATATAAAAAAACAACTCATTGCCTTTGCAGTTATCCCAATACTTATTGTAGTCGGTACTTATATACCTCAATATATAAAAGGAAAGCAGGCAATGGATCAAAGAATTGCAGCTTCTGCAAAACAAGTAGAAATAGTAAAAAGGCATTAGAACCTGTATGTGTAAGAGTACATGCAGACAATCCAAATGAATCACGTAGTAGATCAAGTTATACTGTTATGGGATATTTAAGAGATTCAGGTGCTACTGATTGTTATGTTCATGTTCAAGTCAATAATAGTGGTACTATCATCAATATCTCATATGTAGAAGGTGTGGATATTAATAAGAGTTTAGAAGAGAATTTAATGCAGACAGAAAAAGATTTTGCGACATTACAAAAAGTCTTTTGAGAATTTAAATGTATCCGTATCTAATCCTGAGATATTATCTTATCAGGCTATTCCACAACAATTTAAAGATGAATTTCTAAATGGGACATTTTATAAGAGTTTCCGTTTCTATGATCAGGATGCGCCTATCAGTTTGTCTTGTTCATTTGATACAGAGACAGAAGATCAGTTTGATGAATATACAAGACCTAAAATTCATTTCTTCTTAGGATCAAAATAGACACCTTATGAATAATAAATTTGATGAACAAAATGATACAGTCAAATTTCAGTTGTTAAACTTATTAATATTTTATCACAGGCACACCTGAAATTCTATTTAAATTCATTTGCTTTGAGGATGCAGAATGATTTAAATATCCCAACATAGGCATACTTCTTATTGGACACGGAATCTTTCTTGTAAGAAAATTGGCAGTTGTATATAATAGTTACAGACCACAGAAAAAGTGGAATAAGCAGAGGAAAATGGATGATTATGAATTACGAAGGTATTTTAGAGTTTAAAGGAACATGGAGAAGGTATCAGGCAAGAGTTTTAGAACATGCAGACAGGTACATGGCAGATGGAAAAATACATATTGTAGCAGCACCTGGTTCCGGGAAAACGACATTGGGAATTGAACTGATCCGCAGGATGAACGGAAAAGCACTGATTTTAGCTCCGTCCATTACGATCCGGGAGCAGTGGATCGCAAGGATTGAGGAAGCTTTTTTATGTGAGGGCGTGCAGGGGAAGATTTTCTTTCACAGAATTTAAAACAGCCAAAGGCAATCACGGTTGCAACTTATCAGGCATTGCACAGTGCCATGACAAGATTTCAGGGAATGCAGGAAGATGCAGGTGAGGAGAGTGGAACAGGCACAGACGAGTGCCTGACGAAAACAGAGACAGAGGAAGTAGATTACAGCGGTTTTGATCTGGTTGCGGCGATGAAAGAGGCAGGGATCGAAGTGCTCTGTCTGGATGAATGCCACCATCTGCGAAGTGAATGGTGGAAAGCATTAGAAGAATTCAAAAACAGGTGGATAACCTTAAAATCATCGCTTTGACAGCAACACCACCATATGATTCCACACCGGCTATGTGGACGCGGTACATGAATATGTGTGGAGAGATCGATGAGGAGATCACGATACCGGAACTTGTAAAAGAGGGAAGCCTCTGTCCGCATCAGGATTATGTTTACTTCAACTATCCAACAAAAAAAGAAGAAGAGAAGGAAGTCAGACGTTTTGAAGAACGCAGTAAAGCAATGACAGAGAAGCTTATGCAGGATACACAGTTTTTACATATGTGAGAAGCCATAAGGGGCTGAGTGGACAGCTATCGGATGACCTGTTGCTGGATAATCCGGCATATCTGGCATCACTGTTGATTTATCTTCAGAGCAAAAATATTGCATTTCCGTCCAGATTACAGAGACTTTTGGGAGCAAAAAAAATTACCGTCCATGAACGTGCAGTGGATGGAGCGTCTGTTACAGGGATTTTTGTATGATGATGTGGATTCATACCTGTGTGACAAGACATATCGTGAATTGCTAATTGCTGATTTAAAATCCGACGGTCTGATAGAAAAAAAAAAAGTCGTCATGACGAAAAGTGCGGCAGTGGAAAAAATGCTCACAAATTCCCTTGGAAAATGTAACAGCATCCGTGATATTGTGTTCCATGAATATGAGGCATCCGGTCAGGATTTGAGGCTGCTTGTTTTGACAGATTACATCCGGAAAGAATATGAAAAAAGCAATTGGAAATACAGAATATGATGTTAACTCACTTGGAGTGCTTCCGTTTTTTGAAATGCTCCGGCGTGAAAATGAAAAGAAAAACAAACAAATTCGTTTTGGAGTGCTTTGCGGGACGATCGTGATCATTCCGGCGGAGGCAAAAGAGGCGTTAGAGCAGGAGATCGGAACGAGTGGAAAAGTCACATTCAGCAGGATCGGAAATCTTCCTGAGACAGATTATCTTAAGGTGACGGCTGTTGGAAATGCACATTTTCTCACAGGGGCGGTAACAGATATTTTCTCAAAAGGCTATATGCAGGTGCTGGTTGGCACAAAATCGCTGCTTGGAGAGGGATGGGATTCTCCTTGCATCAATTCCCTGATCCTTGCAAGCTTTGTCGGTTCATTTATGTTAAGTAATCAGATGCGTGGGCGCGCTATCCGTGTGATCAAGGAACAGCCGGAAAAACAAGTAACATCTGGCATTTAGTATGCCTGAGACCGTGGGATGAGGTGCTGAAGGCAGACGACAATCAGATCAGCGAGGATTACAGTATGCTGGAACGAAGGATGGAACATTTTCTAGGTCTGCATTACACGGAAAATACGATCGAAAATGGAATAAAACGGCTATCAATTATTAAAACTCCATTTAATAAAACAAATATTGACAGGATTAACAGACAAATGCTGAAAATGTCGGGACAGCGCGATACGTTAAAAAAACGTTGGGACAGCGCACTTGCAATCTATGACAAAATGGATATTGTGGATGAGACAGAAGTAAAAGACAAATTTGTCACAAGTGTTGTTTTCTGGGATGCGATTCTTACAATGATCCTGTCAGGAATTCTGTGTCTGATCGGGGCAATTGGGGCAGGTATTGTTGCTGCAGCGTCCCAAAATGGTATCCTGGCCGGAACCTGTTACTTCTTCATTGCTGCCGGACTGACTGGAATCATGATACGTTTTCCGAAAATTTTCATGCTGTGGAGTCCGTTAAAAAGATTAAAGGCATTTGGAAATGGAATCCGTAAAGCGCTGGAGGAGCAGCAGCTTCTGGAAGAAACACACTGTAAAGTTGAGACAGAATCAAACGGACCGGATAACCATATCATTTATCTGTCCGGTGGAAGCGGCAGGGATAAAGCGTTGTTTGCGCAGTGTGTCAATGAGTTTTTTGATGTGATCGACAACCAGCGTTACATACTTGTGAAAAGAAGGGACACAAAGGACTGAATGGTTTCTATGCCATTCCAAATTGCTTTTCGAAAAAGAAGGAGGATGCGGAATGTTTCGCAAAATGCATGCATCCGTATATTGGAGGCTATGACTGTGTGTATACAAGAAATGAAAAAGGAAGGGAACTTCTGTTAGAAGGCAGGGTGAAGGCACTTGCCAATCGGGAGGAGCGGTGCATTTCCCACAAAAAAGTAAAAGGGGCGTTAGAGTAGAAAACATATTGACAACGAAATATAAAAAAATTTGTAGAATTCAAAATTTAATATGAAATGTGAGATAGAGCGTATGGAAATAAACTATACGTTCTATTTTTTTGCCTTTTGAGAAAAATGATTAAAAACTATTGACATTTTGTTACTGGCAAAACAACAGCCCGTTATTCCGTAAAAATTTCAAAGTAGAATTTCATGGAAGCCATACAAATTGTGTGGCTTCTTTTGCTTAATAAGCAAAGATAAATTTTCTAATACCCTATTGACAAAAGTGTTTGCCTTGAATATAATGTACTTGTACGATAAGTACATTATAGAACAAAGGAGGGGCGTTGTGGAAATTATCATAAGCAGTAATACGAGCAAGCCAATTTATGAGCAGATAACTTCACAGATAAAAGCCATGATTATGAGTGGCGAGTTAAAAACCGGCGATCCTATTCCCTCTATGCGGGCGCTGGCAAAGTCCATTCATGTGAGTGTTATTACCGTTCAAAAAGCGTATGAAGATTTGCAAAGGGACGGTTTTATTGAAACAACGGTAGGCCGAGGAAGTTTTGTGTCGGCACAGAACAAAGACTTTTATCAGGAAGAACAGCAGAGATTGGCCGAAGAACATTTGCAAGAGGCCGCCGATATTGGGCGGATAAGTGGAATATCGTTGGAAAAACTGATTGAATTACTTACGATATTTTATCAAGAGGAGGATTAACTATGAACGCTATTTTGCAGGTTGAGAACTTGACAAAGCAATACGCCGATTTCAAGTTAGACCATGTTTCGTTTTCGGTTCCGAAAGGAACAATCATGGGGCTTATTGGCGAAAATGGAGCCGGAAAAAGCACAACTATCAATGCTATTCTTGATTTAATTCATAAAGATGATGGAACAGTTACTTTTTGGGGGCAGGAATTATCGTCCACAAAACAAATCAAAGAGGATGTTGGCGTAGTGTTTGACGGAATTAACTTCTATGAAACGCTCACTCCGGCCAAAGTCGGGAAAATTGCTGGTGCTGCCTACAAACAGTGGGACGGCCATCTGTTTCAAGACTATCTAAAGCGGTTTCAACTTCCAGCGGATAAGGAAATTAAATCTCTGTCCAAGGGAATGAAGATGAAGTTGTGTATTGCCGTCGCCCTTTCCCATAACCCCAAGCTACTGATTTTGGACGAAGCGACAAGCGGCCTCGACCCTGTAATGCGTGATGATATTCTTGATGTATTTCTTGAATTTGTTCAGGACGAAAATCATTCCATTTTGATGTCCTCGCATATCACAACAGATTTAGAAAAAGTCGCAGATTACATTACATTTATCCATCAGGGCAAGGTTCTTTTTTGTAAAACGAAAGATGAACTTCGTTATAACTATGGTATTATCCGCTGTGGCGCAGCACTGTTCGACCAGCTCGATAAAGCGGAAATTCTGGCTTACCGCAAAGATGATTATCAATGGAATGTGCTGGTAGCTGACAAGGAAAAAGCCCGGAGGAAATATAAAAATGCCGTAGTGGACGACGCAACAATCGACGATATTCTGCTGCTGTATGTGAAAGGAGAGCAAGCAAAATGAAAAGTCTTGTTTTGAAAGATTTATTTAATATCGGCCACAATGCGAAATCTATGCTATTCATCCTTGTGGTTTTTGCCGTTGCGCTTATTCCGTTTTCCGGCGTAGAAGGCTATATTTTTGTATGTGCGATTTTGTGCAGCATGATGATTGTAACAACCTTTTCTTTTGATGACAGTTCTAAATGGACACGGTATGCTATGATAATGCCAGTTTCCAAGAAAGAATTGGTTGCTGGAAAATTTATGGTGCTGGCTATCTTCTGCGCCATTGGCAGCCTCTTTGGGCTGATTATTGGTTTTATCGGGGGCCTAATCACACATAAAATCGTACTCGACATAGTAGGGATTGGAGAGCTTCTGTTTTTGACACTCGGTGCATGGGTAATCTCCCTTATTTTTGGAAGTATGTCAATTCCTCTTGTGTTCAAGTTTGGCGCAGAAAAAGGCCGTGTTCTGCTATTAGTATCATTCCTCATTCCGGCAGGGATTTGCTTTGGAATATATCAGCTTCTTACTATGCTGGGAGTTGCCAGCAAGGAGTGCTGCCGCCCTTTCCCATAATCGAAGAAAGGGGGATTTTCCATGACTGAATACGAAGCCTATCAAGAACATATCCGCTATACCCATGATACCTATTGCCGGATTGTTATTCGCCATGCGTCCTTTGACGCTGCCCGTATGCTGGCGGCGAGATGGAAACGGGAAATCTCCCTTGAATATCTGACCGAAGAAAAGTTTGTCCAACTAAGCACCACAGACGAGTATTTTCAAGTGCCGGACTATGGCGAAACTTATTCGTTCTCTGTCCGGGGGCAGACGATACTTTTAGATAGCTGCTCTCTTGCGGCTGCTCTTGCCCGATTGCCGGAACAGACACAGGAGGAAATCTTTTTGTACTACTTGCAGCACTTGACGCAGAAAGAAATCGGAGAACAAAGCGGCTGGACACGCAGCACAATCGGGCGGCATATACGGCTTGCCTTGAAGCGGCTGAAAGAGGAAATGGAGGTGCTGTCCCATGAGTAACCGACTTCTCCCCTATGACACTATCATAAAGGCACATGAGGGCGACCCCATAGCGATACAAGCTGTCCTTGACCGATACGCTGGATATATCCGCTACTTCTCTAAGATGAACGGCTATTACAACTCTGATATGGAGGACTACATCAGAACAAAGCTGATTGAAAGCCTGTTCAAGTTCCGGCTTGACCGATAACATAGAAACTGAATATCCCGCCGCCCCGCAGCGGCACATGAAGCAGTAAATCCGAAAAAGATTTGCTGCTTTTTTTGCGCCCATTTTTGGCAAATTTTCAAAAGTTCCGTATTAGACAGTGAAACCAAAAAAAGGCTGCCGTTTTTTTAGACAGCGGGCAAAACGCAGCTTCCGAAACGCCTTATTGTCGGGAAAGACAAAGCCGCCGGAAAAGTTCTTGCCGGAAAGTCCGTCATTTTGCTTTTTGCGGTGTTCTAAGGGGAAGAACGCCAGCCCGCAGCCTTTTATGAAAAAAGCTGGTTATAGATTTTCTGAAAAAGTGGCAGTAGGAAGTGAACGGCAGTCCGGCAGTTTTTTTGCCCCTGCGGAATCTTGTTGGGGAGTGCCTTCCCAAACCCTGCTTATGCGGCTTGCGCCGCTTAAAAATCCCTCAAAATATTTTTTCGGATTTTTCAAAAACAGTTCCGCTTCACACCCCGTTTTTCTCCTATTAGTGAGAGGACACCACGCACAGAAAGGAGGTTTTACCATGCGAAAACGATACAACACGCCGCACCGCAGCCGGGTAGTCAAGACACGCATGACCGAGGAAGAATACGCCGAGTTTGCGGAAAGGCTTTCTGCCTGCAACATGAGCCAAGCCGAGTTTATCCGGCAAGCCATAACCGGGGCAGCCATACGCCCCACCATAACCGTTTCCCCCGTCAACGACGAGCTGCTTGCCGCCGTCGGGAAGCTAACCGCCGAATACGGAAAAATAGGCGGCAACTTAAACCAGATAGCCCGGACGCTGAACGAGTGGCACAGCCCTATCCGCAGCTTGCCGGGGAGGTACGGGCGGCGGTTTCCGACCTTGCTGCCCTAAAGTTTGAAGTCTTGCAGAAAGTGGGTGACGCTGTTGGCAACATTCAAACATATCAGCTCTAAAAATGCCGACTATGGCGCATCGGAAGCCTACCTCACATTTGAGCATGACGAGTTTACCATGAAGCCCACCCTTGATGAAAACGGGCGGCTGATACCGAGGGAGGACTACCGCATTTCTTCCCTTAACTGCGGTGGGGACGAGGATTTCGCCGTTGCCTGTATGCGAGCCAATCTCCGCTATGAGAAAAACCAAAAACGGGAAGATGTGAAAAGCCACCACTATATCATCAGCTTTGACCCACGGGACGGGACAGACAACGGCTTGACCGTAGACCGGGCGCAGGAGCTGGGCGAGCAGTTCTGTAAAGAGCATTTCCCCGGACACCAAGCCCTTGTATGCACCCACCCGGACGGGCATAACCACAGCGGGAATATCCATGTGCATATCGTCCTCAACTCCCTGCGGATTTACGAAGTCCCGCTTCTGCCCTACATGGACAGACCAGCCGACACACGGGAGGGCTGCAAGCACCGCTGTACCAACGCCGCTATGGAATATTTCAAGAGTGAAGTCATGGAGATGTGCCACCGGGAGGGGCTTTACCAAATCGACCTCTTGAACGGCAGCAAGGAACGGATAACGGAACGGGAATACTGGGCGGCAAAGAAAGGGCAGCTTGCCCTTGACAAAGAGAACGCCGCCAGAGAAGCCGCCGGACAGCCGACCAAGCCCACCAAGTTTGAAACGGACAAGGCGAAGCTGCGCCGGACGATACGGCAGGCACTTTCCCAAGCTGCCAGCTTTGACGAGTTTTCTTCCCTTTTGCTGCGGGAGGGCGTGACCGTCAAGGAGAGCCGGGGGCGGCTTTCCTACCTCACGCCGGACAGGACAAAGCCTATCACAGCCCGGAAGCTGGGGGACGATTTTGACAAGGCTGCTGTCCTTGCCCTGCTCACGCAGAACGCCCACAGAGCTGCCGAACAGACCACAGCCATACCCGAATACCCTGCCGCAGTTAAAAAGCCGTTACAAAAGGGGAAAAAACCGCAAAAACCACCCCGGCAGACAACACCTTGCAGCGCATGGTTGACCGGGAAGCCAAGCGAGCCGAGGGCAAGGGCGTGGGCTATGACCGCTGGGCGGCAAAGCACAATCTAAAGCAAATGGCAGCTACCGTTACCGCCTATCAGCAGTACGGCTTTTCTTCCCCGGAGGAACTGGACGAAGCCCGTTCTGCCGCTTATACCGCCATGCGGGAAAGCCTTGCGGAGCTGAAGCAGGTGGAAAAGACGCTGGACGGGAAAAAGGAGCTGCAACGGCAGGTGCTTGCCTATTCCAAGACCCGCCCTGTCCGGGACGGGCTGAAACAGCAGAAAACGCTATTTCAGGGAGAACGGCATTTCCAAGCTGCCGAGCTATAAATCCCTGCAAGCAGAGATTGAAGCCCTTATCAAAGAGAAAAACAGCGGCTACAACGATTACCGGGCAAAACGGGAGGAGTACCGCCGCTTGCAGACTGTCAAGGGCAATATCGACCAGATTTTACGCCGGAGCGAGCCGCAGCGCAGAAAGGAGCAGAGCCATGAACGGTAATATCCCCCGCATGGACTACCGCCAGTACCGGGCAGCCCGCCGCCTTGTGCATGAGTGCTGCAACTATGACAGCGGGAATTGTCTGCTGTTGGAGGACGGCGAGCCTTGCGTGTGTGTACAGAGTATCAGCTATTCGCTGCTCTGCCGCTGGTTTACTGCCGCTGTCCTGCCCCTTGATGAAGCACTGGAAGCCGCCCTCTTGCGCCGGGGAAGCCGGAAACGCTGCGCTGTCTGCGGGGCGTTCTTCTTCCCAAAATCCAACCGGGGGAAATACTGCCCGGACTGCGCCGGACGCATGAAGCGGATAAACGCCGCCAAACGGAAGCGGAAACAAAGGGAGAAATGTCACGCTTTAGGGCATTTCAAACCCGCATAAATCAAGGCTTTTTTGGAGGGTGTCAAAGGGTGCGTGATACATTTATCCTTTTCCCTTAAAAACGCCCCCTAAAAGCGTAACAGAACCCACAGACAGACACCACAAGGAGGTGAACCCTATCGCTGATTATATGACCGCAGAAACGGAGCTGCCCGCTTACCTGCCTTACCCCCGTTTCCTGCTGGAAACAGACCTATCCCACACCGCAAGAGAGTTATATGCGCTGCTGTTAGACCGTTCCACCCTTTCGCAGAAGAACGGCTGGCAGGACAGCGAGGGACGGACATACATTGTCTACCCCATAGCAGAGATAGCGGAAATGCTGGATAAAGGCTGCACCACCATAAAGGGCGCACTGAACGAACTGGACGCTGCCGGGCTGCTGGAACGCAGACGGACGGGCTTTTCTGCCGCCAACCGTCTGTATGTGAAAGTGCCGCCTATCCCAGTGGTACAGTTTTCCGACCAACTGACGGACGGAAAACCGCCCCTCATAAGGGCGGGAAACCGACCAACTGACAGCCGGAAAACTGACCTTATGACGGTCGGAAAACCGTCCCCTAACCAAACTAATATAAACAACCTAATAGAGAGCCAAACAAAAGGAGCGAGTGAGGGGCAGCCCCCCGCCGCTTATGGCAGATATAAAAATGTATTCCTTTCTGACGCAGAACTTTTGGAGCTGGAACAGGACTTCCCCGGCAAGTGGGAGTATTACCTTGACCGGCTTTCCTGCCATATCGCTTCCACCGGGAAGCAGTACCAGAGCCATGCAGCCACCATTTACAAGTGGGCGCAGGAGGACGCTGCCAAAGAGAAGCCAAAGAAAGGCATACCGGACTATTCATTCAAGGAGGGAGAAAGCCTATGACCGATACAATCCACAACACCATACTGCCTATGACCGACACCACAGCCGAGCCGGAGGATTACACCGGGGAGGACGGGCTGTTATACTGCGGCAAATGCCACAAGCCCAAAGAAGCCTATTTCCCGGAGGGCAAGACCTTTTTCGGGCGTGACCGCCACCCGTCAGAGTGCGACTGCCAGCGGGCAGCCCGCAAGGAACGGGAAGCTGCCGAGAAGCGGCGCAGCCACCTTGAAACGGTGGAACGGCTGAAACGGCAGGGCTTTACAGACAAGACCATGCAGGACTGGACATTTGCCAACGATAACGGCAGCTGCCCGCAGATGAAGAACGCCGCCGGATATGTGGCACGCTGGGAACAGATAAAGGACGGGAACTACGGGCTGCTCTTGTGGGGCAGGGTAGGCACTGGGAAAAGCTATTTTGCCGGGTGTATTGCAAACGCCCTCATGGAGCAGGAAGTCCCGGTGTGCATGACAAACTTTGCAGCAATATTAAACGACCTTGCCGCCAGCTTTGCGGGCAGGAACGAATATATTTCCCGCCTTTGCAGCTTCCCCCTGCTCATCATTGACGATTTTGGAATGGAGCGTGGCACAGAATACGGTCTGGAACAGGTCTACAATGTGATTGACAGCCGCTACCGGAGCAGGAAGCCGCTGATTGTGACGACCAACCTCACGCTGGAGGAATTGCAGCACCCGGAGGACACCGCCCACGCCCGGATTTATGACCGCCTGCTTGAAATGTGTTCCCCTCTCTGCTTTACCGGGGAGAATTTGAGGAAAGCCGCCGCACAGGGAAAAATGGAACAGCTGAAACGGCTGCTTGCCGGAAAGGAGATTTGCCTATGACCGACACCCAGAGAAACAAACGCCCTGCCCGCCGCCCGGACTGCGTGACCGAAACGAGGATAGGCAACACAATCCTTGTGGTGTCCGGCTTTTTCAAGGAGGGGGCGACCGACACCGCCGCTGACAAGATGATGAAAGTGCTGGAAGCAGAAGCCGCCGCCGGATATTTGAGCTGCGAGAAGCCTAATTGAAAAACCGCCATTTTTACCGACCGTAAAGAAGCAGATTTGACGCTTTTGCCGCTATACAGACAGCCGCCCCATGTGGTACAATCAAGGTACGGAATAGTGGGGCTGGCTGTCGGAAACGGAGGAATTTATGTTAAGACAGACCACCCAGCAACTCATTACCGCCCTTTACCCAAGACTGTCCCATGAGGACGAGCTGCAAGGCGAGAGCAATTCCATTTCCAACCAAAAGAGGATTTTGGAAACCTATGCCAAACAGAATGGATTTTCTAATCTGCGCTGGTACACCGACGACGGTTATTCCGGTGCGAACTTTCAAAGACCCGGATTTCAAGCCATGCTTGCAGACATTGAAGCAGGGAAAGTCGGGACAGTTATCGTCAAGGATATGTCGAGGTTAGGGCGAAACTACTTACAGGTGGGAATGTACACAGAAATGATTTTCCCACAGAAAGGTGTCCGCTTCATCGCTATCAATGACGGAGTGGACAGCGCACAGGGGGAAAATGATTTTGCCCCGCTGCGGAACATTTTTAACGAATGGCTGGTGAGAGATACGAGCAAGAAAATCAAGGCAGTAAAACGCTCTAAGGGCATGAGCGGCAAGCCCATCACAAGCAAGCCCGTCTATGGCTACCTCATGGACGAGGACGAAAACTTTATCATTGACGAGGAAGCCGCCCCGGTGGTACGGCAGATTTACAGCCTTTGCCTTGCCGGGAACGGTCCGACCAAGATAGCCCGTATGCTGACCGAGCAGCAAATCCCCACGCCGGGGACGCTGGAATACCGCAGGACGGGCAGCACCCGCCGCTACCACCCCGGCTATGAGTGCAAGTGGGCGACCAATACAGTGGTTCATCTGCTGGAAAACCGGGAATATACGGGCTGTCTGGTAAACTTTAAGACCGAGAAGCCGTCCTACAAGCTGAAACACAGCATAGAAAATCCCCCGGAAAAGCAGGCGGTTTTTGAGAACCACCATGAGGACCCTTAGTGAGAATGTAATCGTACCCATTGCGGGGCTTGTCATTACATACGTCCTATGCTATGAGCTTATCAGCATGGTAACGGAAAAGAACAATATGCACGACGTTGACACTTCCATGTTCTTCAAGTGGGTGTTCAAGGCGTTTGTGGCAGTCTACCTTGTGACGCACACCTTTGACATTACTATGGCGGTGTTCGATATGGCGCAGCACGTTGTTTCCGGCGCGGCGGGGGTAATCGGCGGCAGCACAGAGATTGATGTTGCCGCCGCCCTTGCTTCCATGCAGGGCGGGCTTGACGCTATGGAAATCCCCGAACTGCTCTTACTTGTCATGGAAACAAGCCTTGTGAGCTTGTGCATGAAAATCATGTCCGTACTGATAACCGTTATCCTCTACGGCAGAATGATAGAAATTTACCTTTACTGTTCGGTATCGCCTATCCCGTTTGCAACTATGACCAACAGAGAATGGGGACAGATAGGAAACAACTACCTAAAAGCCCTGTTCGCCCTCGGTTTTCAAGGCTTCCTCATTATGATATGCGTCGGCATTTACGCGGTTTTGGTAAACAGCATGATAATAGCGGACAACCTGCACAGCGCGATTTTCTCCCTTGCAGCCTACACCGTTATCCTCTGTTTCTCCCTGTTCAAATCCGGCGCACTGGCGAAGTCGATTTTTTCCGCGCATTAGCGGCGTGTCAAGGGCAGGGTGGAGATTTTCAGAGCGAAGCGGCGAAAATACGACCCGACCTTGACGCGGATAACCCCCATATAATACGGGCGGGCAAAGGGCATAGATTGACCTTTGCCTTGATTACCCTTATGGGAAATTACAGCAACACCAAACCCAGAGAAAGGAGGTTTTCACTTGGCGTATGTACCCGTACCCAAAGACTTATCCAAAGTCAAGACAAAAGTAGCTTTCAACCTTACCAAACGGCAGATTGTATGTTTTGCGGCGGCTCTCCTGTTCGGCTTGCCGCTTTTCTTTCTGCTCAAAGACAGCACAGGCACCAGCCTTGCGTCTATGGCTATGATTGCCGTCATGCTGCCCTGTTTCCTCTTTGCCATGTATGAGAAGCATGGAAAGCCCCTTGAAGTGGTGGTGAAGAACATCATACAGACGAAATTCATAGCCCCCAAAGAACGACCATACAGGACAGACAACTTTTATTCCGTCTTAGAACGGCAGAGAAAACTTGAAAAGGAGGTATCAGCGATTGCAAAAGGAAACACGAAGAAACAGCGCGGCGGGAAGCACAAAGCCTAACCCGCCCCGCAAGCTCACCCGCGCCGAGAAAAAGCAGATTGCGGAAATCATCAGACAGGCAAAGGGCGACGGGAAAGCGCACACCGCGCAGCAGACAATCCCCTATATCCAGATGTACCCGGACGGTATCTGCAAGGTTACGCAGCGCAAATACTCAAAGACCGTCGCCTTTGAAGATATTAACTATCAGCTTGCACAGGCAGACGACAAGACCGCCATTTTTGAGAACTGGTGCGACTTCCTAAACTACTTTGACGCTTCCGTTTCGGTGCAGCTTTCTTTCATCAATCAAGGGACGCAGCGCGGCGAAGCGGAAAAGGCGGTCAATATCCCGGCACAGGAGGACGCTTTCAATTCTATCCGCACAGAATACCGGGATATGCTGAAAAACCAGCTTGCAAAGGGCAACAACGGGCTTGTCAAGGCGAAGTATATCACCTTTGCCATTGAAGCCGACAGTCTGGGCGCGGCGAAATCCCGCCTTGCCCGTATCGAAACGGACGTACTCAACAACTTTAAGCTCTTGGGCGTAGCTGCCCGCCCCATGACAGGCTATGAACGCCTTAAAATGCTGCATGGCATTTTCCACCCGGAGGGCGGGCAGTTTGCCTTTGATTTTTCATGGCTTGCCCCGTCCGGGCTTTCCACAAAGGACTTTATCGCCCCGTCCTCTTTCCGTTTTGGCGAGGGGCGGTATTTCCGCATGGGGCGCAAAATCGGCGCGGTTTCATTCCTTGAAATCCTTGCCCCGGAGTTAAACGACCGTATCTTATCTGATATTCTGGACTTGGAAACGGGCGTTATCGTCAATCTGCATATCCACAGTATCGACCAGACCGAAGCCATAAAGACAATCAAGCGCAAGATTACCGACCTTGACAAAATGAAAATCGAGGAACAGAAGAAAGCGGTACGCAGCGGCTACGACATGGATATTATACCGTCCGACCTTGCCACGTTCGGCAGCGAAGCGAAGAATCTCTTACAGGACTTGCAGAGCCGGAATGAAAGAATGTTCCTCTTGACGTTCCTTGTGGTGAACATGGCGGACACGAAGCGGAAACTGGAAAATGACGTATTCGCGGCGGCGGGCATTGCACAGAAGAACAACTGCGCCTTAACCCGCCTTGACTACCAACAGGAAGCGGGGCTTATGTCCTCTGTACCGCTTGGGGAGAACCTTATCCCCATTCAAAGAGGGCTTACCACGTCAAGCACCGCTATCTTTATCCCCTTTATCACGCAGGAGCTTTTCCAGACGGGCGCGGCTTTGTACTACGGCTTGAACGCCCTTAGTAACAACATGATACTCTGCGACCGCAAGCAGCTAAAGAACCCCAACGGCTTAATCTTGGGTACGCCGGGAAGCGGGAAATCCTTTGCCGCCAAACGGGAAATGACAAACGCTTTCCTCATTACCGACGACGACATAATTATCTGCGACCCAGAAGCAGAGTATTTTTCCCTTGTGCAGCGGCTTGACGGGCAAGTGATACGCTTATCGCCTACGGGCAAGGGCATTGACGGGAAGCCCCAGTATGTGAACCCTATGGATATTAACCTCAATTACAGCGAGGACGACAGCCCCCTTGCGCTGAAATCCGACTTTATCCTCTCCCTCTGCGAGCTTGTCATCGGCGGTAAGGAGGGCTTGCAGCCCGTCGATAAGACCGTCATTGACCGCGCCGTTAGGAACGTGTACCGCCCTTTCCTTGCAGACCCCGACCCGGAGAAAATGCCTATCTTGGGCGACCTCTACGACGAGCTTTTGAAGCAGCCGGAGCCGGAAGCGGCGCGTATCGCGGCGGCATTGGAGCTGTACGTTTCCGGGAGCCTTAACGTCTTCAACCACCGTACGAACGTAGAGCTCACAACCGCCTTGTCTGCTTTGACATTAAGCAGCTTGGGAAGCAGCTCAAAAAATTAGGTATGCTCATTGTGCAGGACCAGGTATGGAACCGCGTCACCGTCAACCGGGCAGAAAGGAAATCCACCCGGTATTTTATGGACGAATTTCATCTTCTCTTGAAAGAGGAACAGACCGCCGCCTATTCCGTTGAAATCTGGAAGCGTTTCAGAAAATGGGGCGGCATACCCACAGCCATTACGCAGAATGTCAAGGATTTGCTTGCTTCCCGCGAAGTGGAGAATATCTTTGAAAACTCTGATTTTGTCCTCATGCTCAATCAGGCGGCGGGCGACCGGGCTATCCTTGCGAAGCAGCTCAACATCTCCCCGCAGCAGATGAAGTATGTCACCCACACCGAAGCGGGCGAGGGGCTTATCTTCTACGGGAACGTGGTGCTGCCCTTTGTAGACCGCTTCCCGAAAGACACCGAGCTTTACCGGGTAATGACGACGAAGCCGGAGGAAGTAGGCGAAGCATGAACGGGCTGAAAACTGACACCATCATCAACCGCGACGCGCTCTATGCCTTGCGGGAGCTTCCAGAGGAAAGCGTACACTGTTGCGTCACAAGCCCGCCCTACTATGCGCTTAGGGATTATGGGCTTGATATGCAGATTGGGCGGGAGGACACGCCGGAGCAGTACATTGACAGGCTGACCGAGGTTTTCCGCGAGCTGCGCCGGGTACTGCGTTCTGACGGTACGCTCTGGCTGAATATCGCGGACACTTACTGCGGCACAGGAAATAAAGGCTACCATGCAGACCCGAAGAACCCGAAAGGCAGAAACGGACAGCAGATTGCAAAGAAACAACCGCGTTTCCGGCTGCAAACAAAAGGACTTAATCGGTATCCCTTGGCTTTTAGCTTTTGCCCTACGCGCTGACGGGTGGTATTTACGGAGCGACATTATCTGGCAGAAAGAAAACCCCATGCCGGAGAGCGTGAAAGACCGCCCTACCCGCTGCTATGAACATATCTTTCTGCTTACGAAGTCAAAGAAGTATTTCTATGACGCAGCCGCCATAGCCGAGCCGTTAGCCCCCACAACGGCGGCGCGGTACCGCACCGGGCGCAGCGCGGGACAGAAATATGCGGACGAAATACCCGGACAGGGGAACGTACAGGGGCTTAACCGGGCGCGAAGCGGCAGCTACTACGACGAAGCCCTCATGCCGACCATGCGGAACAGGCGGGACGTGTGGCTTATCAATACCGTTCCCTACAAGGGCGGGCATTTCGCCGCGTTCCCGCCAAAACTTGCCGAAACCTGTATCAAGGCGGGCTGTCCGAAAGGCGGCGTTGTGCTTGACCCCTTTTTCGGCAGCGGCACGACGGGAGCAGCCGCAAGGCAGCTTGACAGGCATTATATAGGCATTGAGATAAACGCCGAGTATTGCGCCCTTGCAAGGGCGCGGATTGGAGGGACAGACACATAAAACAATATCGGCGCGTGAGAAAGTCACGCAGAAAATGACCCGCGAGGGGGCTGTCGAGGTAAACGCCGCTACCGGGAAAAAGAAACGTATCAGCAAGCGGATAAGGGACGCGGACTTTGCAAAGACCGAAGCACCGCAGCCGCCGGAACAGGCAGCGCAGCCCCTACCGGGCGGCGCAACTTCCCCGCCCTTAACCGACACGCCGCCACTTCCCCATGCGCCGGGGGCAGAACGGGAACAGGACACCGCCGCAGCCGAGCGCGTCTTGGAGCGTATCGACGGGGCGCGTACCAGAAAGGCGAGCAAAAAGGCGGCGAGGAAAGCACAGGCAGAAGCCACAGCAAAAGAAAAATCTTCCCGCTTGCAGTTTACCGACGAGGAACGGGCAACGCCGGAGCTTGAAAAGTATATCCGAAAATCGGACAAAGCAGCCGACCGTCTGGACGCGGCAAAGGCGGCTATCCCCAAAGAAAAGAAACTTGTACGGGAGCGCACCTTTGACGAAGCCACCGGGAAAGGCAAGACCCGCCTACATTTTGAGGAACGGGAAAAGCCCATAGGAAGGAATAAGCCCCACAATAACCCGCTATCCCGCCCCGCACAGGAAGCGGGTATTTTCGTCCACAACAAGATACATTCCGTTGAAAAGGACAATTCCGGCGTTGAGGGGGCGCACAAATCCGAAGAACTGGCAGAGCGCGGCGCAAAGTACGGGACGCGGAAAGTCAAGGAGGGCTACCGCAGCCACAAGCTGAAACCCTACCGGGCGGCGGCAAAGGCAGAGAAAGCGGCGTTCAAGGCAAATGTGGATTTCCAGTACCACAAAGCCTTACATGACAATCCGCAGATTGCGGGCAATCCCCTTTCCCGCTTCATGCAGAAGCAGCAAATCAAGCGGCAGTATGCAAAGTCGGCAAGGAAAGGCGGCGCAAAAACGGCGCAGAAAGCCGCAGAGAACACCCGCAAGGCGGCAAAAAAGACCGCCGAGGAAACAAAAAAGGCAATCGCTTTTGTAGGGCGGCACCCGGCGGGCGTATGTATCGCCGTTGCCGCGCTGCTCTTATTCATCATGGTATCGGCGGGGCTTTCCTCTTGCGGCTCCATGTTCTCCGGCTTGATGAACGGCATACTTGGGACTTCCTACACGTCGGAGGACAGCGACCTTGTGGCGACGGAGAATAATTACGCCGCAAAGGAAAACGAGCTTCAGCAGCAGATTGACAATATCGAAAGCACCCACCCCGGCTATGACGAATACCGCTATGACCTTGACAGTATCGGGCATAACCCCCATGAGTTAGCGTCCTACCTCACCGCCCTTTTGCAGACCTACACCCCGCAGAGCGCACAGGCAGAACTAAACCGCGTCTTTGCCATGCAGTACACCTTGACGCTGACGGAAGAAACGGAAATCCGCTACCGCACAGAAACAAGCACAGACCCGGAAAGGGGAAACGACCAGCGAGGAAGTACCCTACGAGTACCATATCCTCAACGTGAAGCTGACGAACAAGCCCATTTCCGAGATTGCGGAGGAACTTCTAACGCCACAGCAGCTTGAAATGTACCGCGTCTATCTGGAAACAAGCGGCAACAAGCCGCTGATTTTCGGCGGCGGCTCCCCCGATATGGGCGCGTCCGAGGATTTAAGCGGCGTACAGCTTGTAAACGGCACACGCCCCGGCAACACCGCCGTTGTAGACCTTGCGAAGCGGCAAGTCGGCAACGTAGGCGGGCGACCCTTTTGGAGCTGGTACGGATTTAACAGCCGCGTGGAATGGTGCGCCTGTTTCGTTTCATGGTGCTACAATCAAGCCGGAAAGAGCGAGCCGCGCTTTGCCGGGTGCCAGTCACAGGGCGTACCCTGGTTCCAGTCACGCGGGCAATGGGGCGCGAGGGGCTATGAGAATATCGCCCCCGGCGACGCTATCTTTTTCGACTGGGACGGGGACGGGAGCGCAGACCATGTAGGGCTTGTTATCGGGACGGACGGGGAGCGCGTCTATACCGTCGAGGGCAATTCCGGCGACGCCTGCAAGATAAAGAACTACCCCGTCAATTACTCCTGTATCAAGCTATGGGCTGATGAACTGGAATTAACATATTTTTGAGCAAAGAAAGGAGAAATTTATTTATGGCTATGAACAAAATTGAACGTATCGACAGGGAGATTGCAAAGACCCGCGAGAAAATCACCGAGTACCAGAATAAATTAAGGGGGCTTGAAGCGCAGAAAACCGAAGCGGAAAACCTGCAAATCGTACAGCTTGTGCGCTCCATGCGCCTTTCCCCGCATGAGCTTTCCGCTATGCTTTCCGGGGGCGGTATTCCGGGCATGGAAGCCGCGCCGGGCTACCCCGCAGAACCCGCAGACCACGACACCGAAGAAATGGAGGACACCGAGAATGAATAAGAAAATCCTTAGAACACTGACCGCACTTTGCGCCGCCCTTATGCTTTCGGGCGGCTTTTCCGTCACCGCTTTGCACAGACCCCGGAGGGAGAGGACGCGACCGACGACAGCGGCGTTGTCTACGAGGAACCCCAAAAGGAAGAACCCCTTACCCCGGACGGGAACGCGACCCTTGTAGACGATTTCGGCGGCAACAAGCAGCTTATCACCGTAACGACCAAAAACGGCAATTACTTTTATATCCTCATTGACCGGGACGACGAGGGCGAGGACACCGTACATTTCCTTAATCAAGTGGACGAAGCCGACCTCTTAGCACTTATGGAGGACGGAAGCACCGAAGCAGCCCCGCCCGCCGTTTGCAGTTGCACCGATAAATGCGAAGCCGGAAAGGTAAATGTGAGCTGCCCCGTCTGCAAGGACAACATGACCGCTTGCAGCGGCAAGGAAGCAGAGCCGGAAACCGAGGAACCAACGGAGCTGCCCAAAGAGAAAGGCAATGCAGGCGGGCTTGTGCTTTTCCTTGTCGTGGCACTTCTTGGCGGCGGGGGCGCGTTCTATTATTTTAAGTTTATGAAGCCGAAGCAAAACGTCAAGGGCGACACCGACCTTGAAGATTTCGATTTTGACGACTACGACGAGGAGGGGGACGGGCTTTCTGATGAAGAACAGGAGGACGAGGAAGCATGAGGCTTTTCACCGAAAACCCTTTAGAAAAAATGATGGTACAAAGACCCACCGGGCGGCGTGACAGTGCGCCGCCCGTTCCCCATTCCCCGGCTTGCGCTTCCTGTCCGTACAAAGGGCAGCTCCCTTGTGTCGGCTACTGTCTGAAACAGGCACAGGAGAAGAAGCACATCGAGCCGGAACGCTGAAAGGAGGATTTTTTCATGGCACTTAGACTTGTGATTGCAGAAAAGCCGAGCGTGGCGCAGACTATCGCCGCCGCGCTTGGCATTAAGGAAAAGAAAGACGGATATATCGAGGGCGGCGGCTGCCTCATTTCATGGTGCGTCGGGCATTTGGTACAGCTTGCGGAAGCTGCCGCCTACGGGGAGCAATATAAAAAATGGAGTTTTGAGAGCTTACCCATTCTGCCGGAGGAATGGCAGTACGCCGTTGACCCGGACAAGGGGAAGCAATTCAAGACCCTTAAAGAGCTTATGCACCGCGCCGACGTTTCCGAAGTGGTGAATGCGTGCGACGCGGGGCGCGAGGGAGAATTGATTTTCCGCTTTGTCTACGAAGTGGCGGGCTGCAAGAAGCCCATGCGCCGCTTGTGGATTTCCTCAATGGAGGACGGGGCGATTAAGGCGGGCTTTGCTTCCCTCAAAGACGGGCAGGAATACGACGCGCTCTTTGCGTCCGCCCTCTGCCGCGCAAAGGCTGACTGGCTTATCGGCATTAACGCCACCCGGCTTTTCTCCTGCCTGTATGGAAAGACCTTGAACGTGGGGCGCGTCCAGACCCCGACCTTAAAAATGCTTACCGACCGGGACGCGGCTATTTCCCATTTCCAGAAAGAAAAATATTATCATGTTCGCCTTGATTTATCCGGCGCGGAAGCGGCAAGCGAAAGGATTTCAGACAAGGCAGAAGCCGACGCGCTGAAAGGGGCTTGCGAAACAGAAACGGCGGTATGCGTTTCCCTTACCAGAGAGAAGAAAACCGCAGCCCCGCCAAAGCTCTTTGACCTTACCTCTTTGCAGCGGGAAACGAACCGCATTTTCGGTTACACCGCGAAGCAGACCCTTGACCTTGCACAATCCCTTTATGAAAAGCGGCTCCTTACTTATCCGAGGACGGACAGCAGCTTTCTTACTGACGACATGGGCGGCACCGCAGCGGGCATTATCGCGCTGCTTTGCGAAAAGCTCCCCTTTATGGCGGGCGCGGACTTCACGCCGGAGGTTGCAAAGGTAACAGACAGTAAGAAAGTATCAGACCACCACGCAATCATTCCCACTATGGAGCTTGCAAAGGCTGACCCGGACGCGCTGCCGGAAAGCGAGAGGAATATCCTCACCCTTGCGGGGGCGCGTCTGCTTCCTTGCCACCGCCGAGCCGCATATCTTATGAAGCGGTTACGGCGGTTTTCTCATGCGCCGGGACAGACTTCACCGCAAGGGGAAAGACGTGCTTTCGGAGGGTTGGAAAGAGCTGCAACGCAGATACCGGGCGACGCTGAAAGATAAGCCCGAAGCGGAGGACGGGGAAAATGCAGACGTGACGCTGCCGAAGCTTTCCGAGGGACAGGGCTTTCCTAACCCCGCCGCAAAAGTAACGGAGCATATCACAACGCCGCCGAAGCCCCACAGCGAAGCAAGCCTTTTGTCGGCTATGGAACGCGCCGGGAACGGGGACACCGACCCGGACGCGGAACGCCGGGGGCTTGGCACTCCCGCCACCCGCGCCGCCGTCATTGAAAAACTGGTAAAGGGCGGCTTTGCAGAGCGCAAGGGGAAGCAGCTTATCCCTACCAGAACGGGAGCAGCCTTATCAGTACTCTGCCGGATATACTCACTTCCCCACAGCTTACCGCAGAATGGGAAAACAATCTGACGCAGATAGCAAAGGGAGCCGCAGACCCCGGCGAATTTCTGTCCGGCATTGAAGCTATGGCGCGGGAGCTTGTGCGGACACACGCCGCAGCACTTGACGGGAAAAAGGATTTGTTCCGGGAGGAAAAGCCCTCTGTCGGCAAATGCCCCCGTTGCGGTTCCCCCGTCCATGAGGGGAAGAAAAACTATTATTGCAGCAACAAAGAATGTGCCTTTGTCATGTGGAAGAACGACCGCTTTTTCGAGGAACGCAAGACCGCTTTTTCCGCGAAGATTGCCGCCGCGCTCCTTAAATCCGGCAAAGTAAATGTAAAGAAGCTCTACTCCCCGAAAACAGGCAAGACCTATGACGGAACTATCGTTCTGGCTGACACTGGCGGAAAATACGTCAACTACCGTATCGAAGTACAGAAGAACTAAAAACTTGAATAGCAAGCATAGGAAGCGGGTACCCACTTCCGTAAATCCCCGTTGCCGCTGACGCGCCGGACGGGGATTTTGCTTGTTGGGAAGTTTCCCAAACCCTCTTTTGCGGAGGGCTTCACCCTCTGAAAATTTTCAAAAATATTTGGCAGAAATGCGGGCGTACCCGTAGTAGACCATGCAGCCAAAAAATGCAGCTTATGACGCTGCCGCAGAGAAAGGAGGTTTTTCACTATGGCAAGTTTACGGGACACCGTAAAGGACTATCAAGACGAGCTTAGGGACGGTATCGCATGGGTGGCGTTCTGGAAACAGGGGCGTTCATGGAACGCGGAATATTTTCATCTTGATATGGACGACACGCTCTACCCGGAGGACAGGAGCCGGTTAGAGGAAATAAAAAGCTGACCCCGCCGCCGTTATCCTAAACGGCTACTACTGCGGGCATTTAGGCGAGGATATGAGCCTTGACGAGCTGACCGCCGGAGTGCGCTACCACTACGAAAACAGCATGAACGACATTGACGGTTTTATCGGAGCGCATGACGACAGGCTTCCCCCGGAGGTTATCGAGGAAGCGAGGGCAGCCGCCCATGAAGCGGGGCTTCCCTTTTCCGAAAAGCCCTACCGGGACGGGGAGGATTTTAACCCCTATGTATTTGACGGGAGCATGAGCATTGAGGATTTTGAGCTTATGCACCGCATGATTGAAAAAGAAAGGAGCGAACAAATGGCAGAACCGATTTTAAGCGGCTATCTTTCCAATCTTGGGAAGTACACCGAGGGCAGACCCGCGGGCGAATGGGTGACATTCCCCACGACTGCCGAACATCTGAAAGAAGTCTTTGACCGTATCGGGATTGACTTCAAGCACTACGAGGAATGGCATTTCACAGAATTTCAATCCACTATCCCCGGCTTGGCGGAGCATTTAAGCGAGTATTCCCACCCCGACGAGCTGAACTATTTAGGGAAGCTCTTGGAAATGCAGTTTGACGACGACCGGGAGAAATTCATTGCAGCCATTGAATACGGCGACCATGCCGACAGCTTACAGGACATCATCAACCTTGCACAGAACCTTGACTGCTACTGGATTTATCCGTCCGTCCACAATGAAGAAGAATACGGGCGTTATCTGGTTGATGAACTGGAAGAACCGGAACTTCCCGAAGAAGCGAAAAGTATTTCATGTATGAGGAATACGGGCGGGACGCTTCCATTAACGACGACGGTATGTTTACCGAAAAGGGCTATATCTACAACAACCGCAACACCTTTACAGAATGGTACGACGGGCGCGACGTGCCGGAGGAATACCGGGTAACGCCGCAGCCCCCGCAGCCGGAAAGACCCGACCCGTCAAAGGTAGAAATGGACGCAGCCGCGCCGGGGCAGAGAACCGCGCAGACCGCAGAGCAGCCACAGGAGCCGCGCCCGGTTATCCCTATCGTGCTGACGAGCGAGAAGCCCGCCGAGAAATTCAAAGAGATTACCGACCGTCTGGAACAGGGTATTGCGGAACTCTTTGACAGCGAGCGTTACCGGGAATATCTGAAAGTCATGTCAAAATTCCATAATTACAGCTTCCGAAACACCGTCCTTATCGCCATGCAGAAGCCGGACGCTTCCCTTGTGGCGGGCTTTTCCGCTTGGAAGAACAACTTTGAACGAAACGTGATGAAAGGGCAAAAGGGAATTAAAATCATTGCTCCGTCACCCTATAAAATCAAACAGGAAATGCAGAAAATCGACCCGCACACGCAGAAGCCCGTAATCGGCAAGGACGGGAAGCCCGTCACCGAGGAAAAGGAAGTCACGATACCCGCCTACAAGGTGGTATCCGTCTTTGACGTTTCCCAGACCGAGGGAAAGGAGCTGCCGGACATTGCGGTTGACGAGCTGACAGGCGACGTTGACCGCTACAAGGATTTTTTCGCAGCCCTTGAAAAGACTTCCCCCGTTCCTATCGCCTTTGAGAATATCGAGGGCGGCTCTCATGGCTACTACCACTTGGAGGACAAGCGCATTGCTATCAACGAGGGCATGAGCGAATTACAGACCTTAAAGACCGCTATTCACGAAATCGCCCATGCGAAGCTGCACGACATTGACCTCAACGCGCCAAAGGACGAGCAGCAGCCCCACGTTGACCGCCGCACCCGCGAAGTCGAAGCGGAAAGCGTCGCCTATACTGTCTGCCAACATTACGGGCTTGACACGTCGGACTACTCTTTCGGCTACGTCGCCGGGTGGAGCAGCGGCCGGGAGCTGTCCGAGCTGAAAAGCTCCCTTGAAACGATACGCAGCGCAGCCGCCGAGATTATCAATTCCATAGACGAAAATCTTGCGGAGCTGCAAAAGGCACAGGACAAGGAGCAGACCGCCGGACAGGAGCAGCCCACCAGAGAGGGACAGGAAGCCGCGCCGGAGAAGCCGGATCCGGAAGCAGCCGCACCGGGAAAATCCGGCGCACAGGAAAAAGCGGGCGCAGCCCCGAAAGAAGCCTTTACCCCGGAAACGATTTACAGAGTGCGCCGGAACCTTTACAGCGACAGCCGGGAAAACAGCTACCTCTTGCAAGCCTATGTGACACAGGAGAACGGGCGGGCGAAAATGGGCGACGTGCTTTATACGGGAACGCCGGAGAAATGCCGCGAGCTTATGGGGCAGCTCAAAAGCGGCGAGCTGACCGAGGGCGACGTGAAGCAGCTTTACGCAAAGGCACAGGAAACGGCGCAGACCGCCGGACAGGACAAAGACACCTTTTCCATTTACCAGATAAAGGGCGGGGACGAAACAAGGGATTTCCGCTTTGAGCCATACGACCGCCTGCAGGCGGCGGGAAATGTGGTTGACAAGGCGAACTATGAGCTTGTCTATTCCGCGCCCCTTGCGCCGGAAACTTCCCTTGAAGATATTTACACCTGTTTCAATATCGACCACCCCAAAGATTTTAAGGGACACAGCCTTTCCGTTTCGGACGTGGTAGTGCTTCATCAGGACGGACAGGACGCGGCGCATTTCGTTGACAGTGTAGGTTTCCGGGAAGTGCCGGAGTTTTTACAGGAGCAAAAGCAGCTTACCCCGGACGACTTGGAAACGGGCGAAACTGTCAAGACACCGAGAGGGACTTTCCATGTGACCGCCATGAGCCGGGAGCAGATAGAAGCCGCCGGATATGGCTTTCACCACCAGTCGGACGACGGAAAGTATCTGATTATGGGGAATGGGACGCGGGCGTTTGCCGTTGCCGCAGAACAGGCGCAGCGGGACAATCCCTTGAAAACCGCCGAGCAGACCACAGAGCAGAACGGGAACATCTTTGACGGTATCATCAACAACACCCCTACCGTTGACGAACTGGAAGCAAAGGTAAAGGCGGGAGAGACGATTTCCCTTGTTGACCTGGCTAACGCTGTCAAAGCCGACAAGGAGCGCGGCAAGGGAGCGAAGCCGGAAAAGAAACCCTCTATCCGGGCGCAGCTTAGAGCTGACAAGGAAAAGGCACAGAAGAAAAACGCAAAGCAGAAGTCACAGGACTTGGAAAGGAGCTGACCCATGCCGGAACAGAGCAAATTTGAAAACGTGGATTTGTTTGCTTCCCTTGAAGCGATTATGAAGCAGAACACAGGCTTTTACCAGAGCGACTTAGAGATTGACAAGAGATTATCGCAAAGGCGGCGGCAAGCCCCCGCAAGGAGGACAAAACACTTTTGTGGTTCTGCCGCCCGTCCGGGACGCACTGCTTCCGGGAGCGCGACGTTTTCCTCAAAGACACCGCGCCCCACAACACATGGCGTTTCTACATGGAGCAGACAAGCGACCGCGTCCTTGCCTATGCAATCGAGCTGACGGGAAAGGAGCGCGGGAAAATCAAGGGCAATCTGTACGAACTGGACTACTCTAAACATTATGAGCGCGTCAAGGAAAAGGAGCTGCCCGCCGATACGGTGAAGCTGATTTATGAGCATGGGGAACGGGTACAGGAAGCCGGGAGATTTTTTGACGGAACCCCAGACCCGCAGCTTGGGAAATTTGAACGCTTTGAAGCCATACCCAACGACCCGGACGCGCTGCAATCGCTCTTACAGGAAGAACGGCGCAGCCGGGAGCAGCTTCGCCGGGGGATTTCAAGGCGCATATTGCAGCTTTGCGGGACGGGCTGATTGAAACGGAAGCGCGGCGCATTGTGCGGGAAATGAAGCGGCATTACGAGCCGAACAGCCCGAACAAGACCCATTTCATGGTAGAGCTTTCCCCGGCGTTCATGCGGCTTGCAGCCACAAAGGACACTGACCGCCTTTTCTCCATGCTGCCCTACAAGACCCTTTCCTTTTCCAAAATCGAGGGCAGACATGGGACGTATGCGCTGATTGACAAGGGGGAGAACCGGGACAGGAAGATAAGGAAGCCCCGCCCCTCTATCCGGGCGCAGCTTAAAGCAGACAAGGCAAAGACCGCCCCGAAAAAGGCGGCGGCAAAAACAAAAAATCACGATATGGAGGTATGAGCATGATTAGACTGACTGTTGAAGAAACAAACCTTTTGAGCATTTACAACGAGGGCGGCAAGCGGGCTTTGATTGAGAATGTCAACGCCGCGCTGCCCTACATGGACGCGGATATGCGGGAGCTTGCAAAGCGCACCCTTTCCAAAGTGGACGCTTTGACCGAAGCGGAATTTGCAGAGCTTCCCATTTACGCCGCTGATGAAGTATGAACGGGGTTAAGCGGCTGACGCCGCCCCAGAGCCGGAAAGTCAACGCCCTTGTGCGCCGGACGTGCTGCAATTATGATAACGGGAACTGTATCTTACTGGACGACGGGGACGAGTGCGTATGTCCGCAGCTCATTTCCTATTCGCTTCTCTGCAAGTGGTTCCGGGTTGCGGTGCTTCCCGCCGACAGGCTGCTTTATGCGGAGCTTTACCAGACAGGGGACAAGAAGAAGTGTACCGAGTGCGGCGCGTTCTTTGCGTCAACCTCTAACAGTGTCAAATACTGCCCCGTCTGCCGGAAGCGTATCACCCGCAGACAAGCCGCCGAGCGCATGAGGAAAAGACGCGCCCCTGTTACGCAGTAGGCGCGGAAAATCCCTTGATTTACAGGGCTTTCCGGGCGTGAAAATCGGATAGGCGATACTTTATACCTTTACCCCCAAAAATGGCGTTCTACTGCGTAACATTCACGAAAACAGCACCCATAAAAAGACAGGGCGCGGAAGTCATATACTGGCTTCCGCGCCCTGTTCTTTTTGCCTATCTGACATTTTCCCTTTTCCATTTCTTCAAGCGGGAACTGCGGGAGGGCTTCTATCAGCTTCTTTGTGATAGACTGGCGCATATCTTCGTTGATTTCCTGTTTCGTGCTTCCGTCCGGCTGTCTGACCGCTACCGTCGATAGCCTGTCGATTTCGTCCTTGTAGCACTCCACGACTTTCTCCACCGCCCATTTTTCCCCGGCAACGGCGGCGCGTATGGTTTCATATTCCGGCATTTTCTGGTTTTCCATGCTCAACGCTCCTCTGCTTTTTGATAGCCCTATCATAGCACAGCGGCGGGGATTTTGCTATCCTTATCCGCGCTCTGTTCCCTTTTCCCGTTCCGGCTGCCTGTCTGCCTGTAAAATGCTGTCAATGTTCTGCTTGATAATATCGTATTCCCGGACTTTCTTTTTCAGCTTCCCATAGTCGGCATAAAGGGCTTCTTTCTGCGCTTGGAGGGCTTCATATTCCGATTGCAGCGCGGCAAGGTTCGGGAGCTTTGCAATGCCCGCCGCTTTCAGCGACCTTGCGGCGGCTTCATGTAGGATAATCGCCTGTTCCTGTCCGGCGCGGTACTTCTCCCTGTTCCTTGCCTTGCGGTATGCGTCATAGACGGGCTTTGTCTTTTGGTAGGTGGAAACATTCTTGATAAGCACCGCCATGTCCGCAAGCCGCTTTCCGCGTCCTTCAATGCGTCTGCCGCCTGTCCGCTTTCCGCTGCCATTTCTTCAATCCGGCTGACTAAATCCGCGTACTGTTCAATCTTATGTTCCGTCAAGAAATTCATGGTCTTTGCTGCCTGTTTCAGATTGTGGATTTTCGCCCACTGTTCATAGCCCTTACTCTGCGCCGCCTTGATACTGTTCTCAATGTCGATAAGCAGCGAAACGCCGCGCTGCTCTCTGGGGGCTTTCGCCGCCTTTGCCCGTCTGCCCGCTATCCGTTCCCTTATGGCTTCCTCTGTATAATCCGCGCCGAGGGTTTTAAGGCGGGTGAAGCGTTCCTGTCCGGGGGCGCGGCATGACACATATTTCCCCGGCTTTATCTCATAGCCCGCCGCCTGTAACCGCGTTAGCAATTCCTCAAAACTGGAAACTTGGGGGATAAGCGCGTCAACGGCAATCTTCAGCTTGCCTTTCCAACTTGTACCCGTCTTTTCTGCCTGGTACTCCGCATAGCTCTTTCCCTTGCTGCCCTTGCCGGGACGACGACGGACAAGCCATTTTCCCGGCACAGCTTGTCGCTCATGTTCCGTATGCCGTAATAGCTCCTTTTGTTGGAATTGTATTTGCGGTGGTCTACGAAATTTACGCGCAGAAAATAATGTGATTGTGGACGTGTCCTTTGTCAATGTGCGTCGTGAGTACATATTCATGCTGCCCCTTTGTTACCGCGTCGGCAAGCTGCTTTCCGATTTCATGGGCTTTCTGATAATCGACTTCCCCCGGCTCAAAGGACTGTATCAGATGAAAGGCTAAATTGTTCCCCTTTTGGAGTGCTTGGGACAAGGTATATTCAAATTCAATATCTGCCGTTTCATAGGAGCAGCCGAAAGAGGACACAAGCATTTTTCCGTCCGTCTTGTCCGGGTTTTCGATATAGTCAAGGGCTTTGCTTAGAGTGCTTTTAATAGGCTTAATCTTTGTAACCGCCATATCTCCGCAAGCACCCCCTTTATTTCCTCTATGTCCTCTTGGTATGCGTTCCCCGTCGCGTTTACGCGGCGTGCTATCTGGTTGACGTTGACACCGATTTTCTGTATCTCTGCGGTCATAGCCTTTATATCGGCGTGGTCTATCTGAATGATATACCCGTCAATGGCAATCTTCCGCAGATATGCCGCCATGTTCCGGGTGGGTACGAGCTTCATTTTTTCCAGTATTAAATCCCGTTCCGCTTCCGTCACTCTGAATTTGATTTGCACCGTCCTTTTGCGTCCGTCCATGTGTTCGCTCCTTTCCTTTCCGTTCCGAGGGTTTGGGACACTTCCCAACAAGCAATTTTCAACCGACGCGCCGCAGCGCGGGAGGGGAAAATACGGAAGTGGGTACCCGCTTCCTATGCTTGCTACGAATGTTTTTATCCTTTAGGCTCTTATCACCTACTACGGAGAAAAAGCGATTTTGCCAAACTTACGCAAAAGAAAAACGCTGCAACCTCAAAAAAGATTACAACGCTTTCTAAATCCTGTTCAGTTTTAAGTCGGACATTCCTATTCGCCCTCTTTTTCGACTTCGGAAATCTCCTTTGCCGTTGCGGTTACAATCCGTATGCCTGTATCGCTCATACCGTCAAGAAGCGCGTCAAGCTGCCGCCGCTGCGTGTTCTTCTCCGGCGGCGTTTCTAAAAGGAATTGGTCTACGGATATATGGTAACGCTGTATCAGCTCAAAGAATATCTGTAAACTTGGGTGCTGCCCCTTGTTCTCAATGTTCGCAAGGTAGCGCGGCGAGATAAACATTTCGTCGCCTACTTTCTTGCGGCTCTCCTTGCATCCCTCACGCGCTGCCTTTATCGCTGCCCCAAAAGCCTTAAAGTCGTATCGTGGTACTGGTCTTTTTGCCATAGTTATTCACCCTATTACATTTTACTGTTCCCCTTTCTTCTTGGATATGTCTACGTAGTTCTATCAGTTAGCCAAAATAATTCATATATATATATGTTGACAACAAGCTGCTTTTGTATATAATATTATATAAAAGGGGGGGAATGTTTATGTTACATAGCATGCGTATTCGATAAGCATTGAAATCAAAAAAGATTTTTCCCATTTTCAATATGGGCTTTTTTGTCATGCTTATTTTGCGTATGCTATACAACAAAACTAACGACGTATAGACATAGTATAAAAACTATGCCTTAATTTTGTTGTAGTATTATATGTATAAATGCAGGTCAATGCTCATGTTGAGAATTGACCTGCATTTTTTTGCGCAAAAGGAGAAATATTATGCTTGAAAAATATTGGATAAAATGTCCAATTTGTAACGGAAAGACGAGGGTTCAAGTATTTTATAATACGGTATTAAGAAATTTTCCTCTTTTCTGCCCTAAATGTAAATTAACGCATATCGTTGATGTTGAAAAACTAGAAATCATAATCAAAAACTCTGAAAAACAAACTTTTTAATTTTGAAAAGGAAGGATATTTAAATGAAACACTTACCTAAAAGTACACCTACGGAAATATTGAATGACCCATACGGATTTACTTACAAAGAAATGTCGGAAGTAATTGGAGAGGATAAAGCAAGAGCCTTATATACGGAATTGTATAAACAGCCATTTCACAAAGAAAATCTATCAATATCAACAAAAAAAGTCTATAAAAGTAGCGATACTGAAAAGTATGTTTATGAATTGAAAGATAACAGGTATATTGAAACGGTTTTTATTAAACGGCGAGATGGTGGGACTGTTTGCGTAAGTACGCAAGTTGGTTGTTCTGTTGGCTGTATTTTTTGTGAGTCCGGACGCAATGGTTTTGTTCGTAATCTAACACCGTCTGAAATTGTGCAGCAGGTTGTATTGATACGTCAAAAAGTAAATCGTATCGTTTTTATGGGAATGGGAGAACCTTTATTCAATTACGACAACTTGATTGCAGCAATCCATATTCTTCGAGATAGAAATGGACTTAACTTTCCAACCGACGGCATTACCGTATCAACAGTTGGTCCAGTTAATCAATTAAAAAAATTGCGCGAAGAACATCTAAAAATTCAGTTGACAATATCTTTACATGCAGCAACACAGGCTGCGAGAAACTGTATCATTCCTCATATGCACATGTACGCTATTGAAGATGTTGTTAAGCAAGCATTGTCCTATTCTCAAAGGCATAATCGAAAAGTGGTATTTGCGTATTTGCTTTTACCAGGTATAAATGACCGTTCCTCAGATATAAGGCAACTTGCAAAATGGTTTAAGGGCAAAAAATGTTATGATTAACGTGCTGCAATACAACCCAAGAAATGGTTGCGTTCAAACATCAATTAGAGCAAACAGGACTTGAAGTTACCATGAGAGTTTCTCATGGTAGAGAGATTAAAGCAGCTTGTGGACAGTTAGCTAATACATATAATAAAGC
>VOFG01003016.1_pt1 | contig 41042 bp, 52 predicted proteins | sample 5384171 | NCBI WGS metagenome assembly VOFG01 (sample SAMN12384726, study PRJNA508395) | human gut metagenome | isolation source: healthy gut F | host: Homo sapiens
CGACAGCATCAAGGAATATTTCATCAAGGCTGTGCGCCGGGAGCTCCATTTTCAGGAGTTCTGGGCGCTGCGGGACATATCGTTCACGCTTGAAAAAGGGCGATTCTCTCGGCATCGTCGGGCTGAACGGCTCCGGCAAGAGCACGCTTTTGAAAATCGTCTCCGGCATTTTGAAGCCGACCAAGGGCACGGTGGAGACCTACGGGAGCATTGCGTCCTCATCGAGCTCGGCGCGGGCTTTGACGCCAACCTTTCCGCGCGCGAGAACATCTATCTCAACGGCGCGATCCTCGGCTACAGCCGCGCGTATATGTCCGAGCGGTTCGACGAGATCATCGAGTTTGCCGAATTGCAGGACTTTGTGGACACCGCCGTGAAGAACTATTCCTCCGGCATGGTGGCGCGTCTCGGCTTTGCCATTGCGACGATGAACGTGCCGGACATTCTCATCATCGACGATCCCGCCGTCGGCGACTATAAATTTCAGGAGAAGAGCTTCGCGCGCATGTAGGAGATGACGCCCCGGCGCAACGGTCGTTTTCGTCTCCCACTCGATCGAGCAGGTGCAGAAGATTCGCAAAGGCGCTCTGGCTCGAGCACGGCCATATGCGCATGCTCGGCGACGCGGACGCCGTGTGCGGGGAGTATATGCGCGCATGAGTACCGCCGCACCGAAAAAAGCGTCCTTTTATCATCAATCAGTTCTTCAGGGCGGCGCGGAAACGGCGCTCGTGAATCTCCTGTGCACGATGGACAGCGCGCGCTTTGACGTTGATCTTCTCATCTTTGATATGATCGACCTGCCGGGCAGTCTCTCCCTCATACCGGAGATACCGGACTGGGTGCACGTCATCAACGTGGCCGAAAACGAAAAAAAGACCGCGTTCGTGAAAAAGGCCGTCTTCAAGCTTGAGCGGAAGCTCACCGGCACGCAGCCGTTCCGCCGCGGCGCCATCCGCTATCTGCAAAACCAATACTACGACGCCGCCATTTCCTACGGCGAGTGGTTTTCGAGCGCGCTCTGCGCGCGCTATGCCGCGGCACGGCGCAAATATGTCTGATCCACGCAGACATGGACAAGGCCGCCTTTCTCCACCCGGACATTCTGCGCTTTGAAGCGCAGTTCGACGGCTTTCTCTTCGCCTCCCGCCACTCGATGGAGGGGGCGGTGAAAAAATATCCGCAGCTCGCCTCCCGTTCGGTCGTGCTTCCGAACCGCGTGGACAGCGAGAATATCATCGCCATGAGTGAGGAAGCGCTGCCCGTCTCTCTGCCGGAGGACGGTCTGCCGCTGCTCGTGACGGTCGCAAACGCGTGAGGAGAAAAAACCATCTGCGGCAGGTCGCGGCGATGCAGCAGCTCTTTTTCCGAGGGGCTGCGGTTTCGCTGGGTGAACATCGGCTCGCTTGCCAACGCCCCGCTCGTGGAAAAGCTCCGGCTTGCGGTGCGGGATGCGGGGCTTGAAGACTATTTCACGCTTACCGGCCCGCTCGACAACCCCTACAGCGTGATGCGCCGCGCCGACGCCGTGCGTCCTCTCCGACCATGAATCGTGGTCGATGGTCATCACGGAAGCAAAGGCACTCGGCGTGCCGGTGATCGCAACGCGCACCTCCGGCGAGCTCGAACAGATCGAAGACGGCAAAAGCGGCGTCCTCTGCGGCTTTTCCGATGAAGAGATCGCCGAAAGCCTCCGCGCCTTTCTCACCGTCGGCGCGGCGGAGACGATGCGCCGGGACGCGAAACGTCCTGCCGTCGAAACATCCCGGGGCACACTGGAAGCGCTATTGGAAAACGACACGAAAAAGGCTCTCTATGTATTCGACGATATAAACTACGCAAGCGGCGCCCGCGCCGCGGCGCTCGCGCAGGCGCGCGCCGTGTCCGGCGTAGCGGAGGTATGGCTCTATTCCGCTGAGCCGTGCCGGGACGCCGCGCTCCGACAGGAATTCCGGCTGCTTGAGATCCCCGACGGAGGTGGGCTGCGGCTGCTCTCACGCCCGACGCGGCAGGTGCTGCGCGACGGGGACGTATCCTTCGCCGGAAAGCTTCTCCGGCTTGCCTACGCGGTGCTCGCGCACATCGGGCTCGAGTCCGTGCTGCCGAAAGCGCTGCTGCGGCGGAACATGGCCGCGGCGTTTGAGACCTTCGACACGATCTTCGTCGTGAGCGAGGCCTCCAAAATGCGGGAATTTGTCTCCCGCTGCCGCCATCCGGGAAAGATCCAGTGGATCCATACGGACTACGCCGCCTGGCGGGAGCTGAACGAATGGACGCGCGCCGTTACGAAAAAACGACGCCGCGCTCTATCGCCGGTTTGACGCGATCGTCTGTCTCAACAGGACGCTGCGCGAGAAGTTTCTCGCCGTATATCCGCAGTTTGCGGACAAGACGCTCGCCGTGCCGAACCCGGTGTTCCGCGGCGAGATACGCGAGCGCGCCAAAGCGCCGCTCACGGTACCGGTGGACGAGCGGGTCTGCAATCTCATCACCATCGGGCGGCTCGAGCGCGAAAAGCGCTATGACCGGCTGCTCGATATCGCCGCGGAGCTGAAAAAGCGCGGCTTCGCGTTCCGCTGGTACTTTGCCGGCAGCGGGCCGCTGTACGAGGATATCCGGCGGCGGCGCGACGCGCTCGGTCTCGGCCCGTGCGTGACGCTGACCGGATATATGGAAACCCGTGTCCCCTGCTCGCGCGGTGCGATGCGCTCGTGCTCTTTTCGGAGTATGAGGGCACGCCGGTCACCATCGACGAGGCCAAAACGCTCGGCGTGCCGGTCATCGCCAACGACGTCGGCGGAGTAAAGGGAGATGTTGGAGGACGGGCGGTACGGCAAGATTGCAAGCGACAACGACAGCTTCATCAAACTTATCACTCAGCTATAGAAGGAGATCCAAGGATGGCGAAAATTATTTTTACGGTCGACAACATAAACTACAAAGGCGGCGGACATTTCGCCACGTTTAAGATCGCCAACTATCTTTGCAGCTGCGGCCACGGGGTCATTTTGTACTCTCCCGTTAAAGCGGAAGCATCGGTGCGCGCGGAGCTTGCTGACGGAATCGTGGTCTCACAAAGAGCCTCTTTTCCGATGCCGACTATATCGTCGTTCCGTTTGAGAATTCAGCCTTCTTTGAAAAAATCGCAAACCTCAAAACCCGCGCAAAAAGATCCAGTGGATACACATCGATTACGACGTCTGGAAGAACGTCGTGCAGGACGATACGGAGCGCAGAAGGCGGCTGCTCACAGCCTATGACAGGATCGTTTTTGTTTCGGAACATAACCGGAACAACTTTTTGAAGTATTTCCCCGAACACACAGAAAAAAAGCACGGTAGTATACAATTTCGTAGATTCTGACAAAATCCGCGCTATGGCAGCCGATGCAGTCGATGCGGAACTTTTCTCTAAGAAAACGTCCAATTCGCTGACCGTTGTTCTGCCCGGACGGCTGGAAGAGCAGAAAGCCTTTCACCGGATGCTGGACGCCGCCAAAGTACTGAAAGAGCGTGGATTGAATATTGAATGGCTGATTTTAGGACGCGGATATGAATACGATTCCCTTCTGCAGAAGAAGGAGCGCTACGGTCTGGACAATGTGCATTTTCTCGGCTTTCGGCAAAACCCGTATTCCTACATGAAAGCCGCCGACGTAACGGCGATTTTATCGGAATACGAAGGTCTCGCTCTCACCGTAGCAGAGAGCCTTACTGCCGGAACGCCGGTGCTGTCCACCCGCACCGGCGGTGTGGCGGAACTGCTTCCGGACGAATACGGCTGGATTATAGAAAATGACCTTTTGTCGATTATAGACGGAATGACCGCCATTTACGATGACCGGAAATTGCTGGAAGAAAAGAGAACTGCTCTTCGCTCCTATGCGTACAACAACGAACGGATCAAAGAAAGTCTGGACGCCCTTTTCCAGACCTCCGAAGAAAGAGGCCGCGCCGTGATGCACACGCAAACTATCTACTCCTCTAAAACGCCGGATATTTCCGTCATTATCCCGGTATACAACACCGCTGACTATCTCCCGGAGTGCCTTGACTCTGTGGTGGGACAGACTTTCGATAGCTTTGAGATCATTATCGTTAATGACGGCTCGACAGACAAGTCGCAGACGATCATCGATGACTATGTATATCAGTTTTCTGACCGTATCCGGGCGTTCACCATACCGAACGGCGGGCTGGGCAACGCGCGCAATTACGGTATCGGCAAAGCCCGCGGAAAATATCTCGCATTCGTTGATTCCGACGATTTTATCCACTGCGATATGCTCAAAAAAATGTATGAAGCCGCACGGCAGCACAATGCCGACTGCGTGATGGCGGATTATATCGCCTTCTGGGACGACGGGCGGGAAGAGCTCGTCCGCTCCGTTGAGTTTCCCGACGCCGGACGGCCGGATATTATGAAATACTCCGCCAAGTACGGCACAGTGAATATCTGCACAAAGCTAGTCGCGCGCGAGCTTTTCGATATCATCCGCTTCCCTGCCGGATTCTACGAGGATCTCGCCACAACGCCGATCCTTCTGAGCTGGGCCAAAAACGTCTCCTATCTCCGCGAGGGGCTCTATTTCTACCGCCAGCGCGTCGGTTCCATCACGTCGATAAAATCCGGCGACAAGCGCCTGCTCGACTGCTATGCCGCGTGGGATCGTATCCGCGAACACGCCAACCCTCTCTTTGAAAAGGAAATACAGTTTGCGGTATACTGGAGCCTCAACTTTTTCTGCACCAATTTTCTCGATGACTTCACAAAGCAGTCCAAGGATTACTATGACCGGAACCGGGACTATTTCCGCGGAAACGCTTATATTGCCGACGCGATCCGTGAAGAGACATTTCTGGATTTTGAGCATTTGGACACGATCCCGAAAATCATCCATTACTGCTGGTTCGGCAACGGGGAGAAAAGCGAGCTCATTCAAAAATACATGGATTCCTGGAAGAAGTACGCCCCGGATTTTGAGATCATGGAGTGGAATGAATCCAATTGCGACATTCACACAAACCGGTATGTGGAAGAAGCGTACGAAAAGAAGCAGTATGCCTTTGTTTCCGATTATTTTCGGTTAAAGGCGTTGTACGATCACGGTGGCGTTTACATGGATACAGACATGGAACTTCATCAGCCGCTGGAAAGTTTTTCTCTATGCGAAAGCGTTCTTTGCTTTTTGAAACACCTCTCTTCATTCACGCCGGTATTTTGGGTGCCGAAAAAACTGCGGGCTCATTGGTGAACTGCGCCGCTCGTATGAAGAAGACACTTTCGATCTGACAGAGTGTCCCGGAGAGGACTTCACGATCCACGCCGTCTTACGCAGCTTCTCATCAAACGGACGAACCTGCAATTGAACGGAAAATCACAGCTTTTGGAAGGTAACATCCGTGTATTCAGCGCCAATCGTATGACTGTGAATATGCACGACGGGAGATGTGTCTGCGAGCACCATTACGAGGGCAGTTGGCTAAGAAAGGATAATGGTCCAGCTCCGGATTATACATACGAAGTTTTGAAGCACTACTTCACATGGGATCTGCTGCACGGAGACAACGACATATCTCTCCCCGGTGATACGGCGCAGCTTCTAACATACTACAAAAAGCGAATGCGATCGCTACGAAAACTCCACCTGTTGGAAGATCACCAAGCCGCTCCGCATTCTCGGAGATTTTCTGAAAAAGATTTTCCGACGCAATGAAGTCTCCTGACCGAAACGCATTATCGGAGTACAGGTTATGAAAAAAAAGCAAAAACTATCTCGCATTGCCGGCCATCGTTCTGGCTGCGCTTTATCTCACCTTTCTGGTCGGCCGCCACACGCTGGAGACCGCCATGCAGCGGGTGTTTATCTTCTGCTATTTTGTGGTCATGGGCGTGCTGGCATGCTTTTTGAAGGGCAAATACGCCGAGGGAAAGCCGTTCCCGCTCCAAAGCCGGATTGCCGCGGCGCTGCTCGCCGCGCTGCTCGTCGGCGCGGGCTGGAACACGTTCCTGCCGCATGTGCGCTTCCCGCTGGAAGGCTCGCACATGTACGCGCTTTGGGAAAAGCTGCTCTATACGCTCGGCGCGTGGTGCGTTGTGTTCTACTTTTGCGCAGCTCGCGCTGCTGTTTCTCGCCCGCCCCATGGAAAAACGCGGCTGGACAGAGCGGCAGAAAGTGCTCGCCTTTCTTCTCATGGGAAACTTTGTGTTTCTCTTTTTCACGAGCGATCGCATCCAGCCAACGCATCTGACGCAGGGCTTTCTCCTGCTGCTGACGGTCGCTTCCGTCTGGTGCTTCAACCGGAAGAGCGGCTGTATGGAAAAAGTACCGCACAAAGGGCTCCCGTGCCGCCATTGGGATAATCGCCGTTTATGCCTCGCTTGCGAGCTTCGCGCAGCGCTTCTTTCTGGACGGCAACACGAGGATGGACTTTTCGCTGCCGGGGCTTTTCTATGTGCTAAGCGGTATTCTCTGGTTCATCCCCGTTATCCGGCTGATGCTGTTCGCGCTGGAATGGCTCTCCGACCGCCCCGCACGCTGCCGAAGCCGGGGAAGCCGCCGCCGCGCGTGGTGGACGCTCTTTTTCCGTACTGGCCGTGTGTCAGCTGGCCGTTTTGTGGATCCTGTGGCCGGGCGGCTTCCCGGCGGACGCCATCGACCAGCTTTCGCAGGCGACGGGGCTTTACGGCATCAACGACTGGCATCCGGTGATGCACACGCTGCTGGAAAAGCTCATTTTGACCGTCATTCCGAACGCCGGGGCGATCACTGCCGTACAGATGCTCCCTTTTCACATGGCTGCTGACAGCCATTTTGATGATCGGGTACGACAGCGGCATTCCCCTCCGGCGGCTGACATTTCTCGGCGCGGTGATCGAGCTTCTGCCGAATCAGGCGCTCTCGGCGTCGAACGTACTCAAGGATTTCCCGTTCACTCTCGCGCTTTTATGGGGGCTTTATCTGCTTGCGCTGCCGGCGATGAAAAAGCCGCAGAGCAGGAAGTTCGGGTTTTATGTGTGTCTGACTGTAGATATTTTTCTCATCTGCACGCTGCGGCACAACGGCGTTGTGCCGGGTCTGGCCGTTGCAGTACTGTGCATCGTTCTGACGCTGAAAAAAACTATGCCGCTCTAAAATGGAGACCCGCCGTCTCGGCGCTGACCGCTGTGGTGCTTCTCGCGGTGTATAAGGGGCCGGTATTCACGGCGCTTGGCGTTGCGCCGAACGGCATGTCCCCCATATACGACCATGATGTGCGCCGCAGGCTCCTGCATCAACAAGGAGCTCCCGCTCTCGGAAGAGAGCGAGCAGATCATGGAAAGGCGCTGCCGCTGGAGGACTGGGGCGAATATTACTCTCGCTTTGTGGGACATGATCCCTATTACTGGGGCCGTCCGGCAGGCTCCGCGCCGTATAAGATCTCTGATATCACCGCCCGCGACGCCTTTACGGTCTATCTGGAGGGCACTGCGGAAATACCCGGACGTAGTCATCAAGGACCGTCTGGACGGCACGGACATTCTCTGGGACGTCGTCCAGCCGCCCGACAGCTTCAACGCAAGATCCTTCAACTTTGTTTAACATTTTCCGAAAACACGCTCCCGCTGGATACGAGCCGTCTGGACCGGCTGGACGACGGTTCGTATATAAAAACCGCTGTGCCAGCGAAAGCGTACTATTCCGCGGCAAATACTCCGATCAACAGCGCGGCGGATATGCTTCTCTGGCGTACCGGCGCGTACCTGATTGCATTCTGGTGCTGCTGCTCTTCTGGAGCAAAAACCGCATGGGCCGTCTCTGGTGGGCGGCGCTGCCCATGCTGGCAAACGCCGCAGGCTCCATGCTGGTGCTCTATCACCAGAGCTTCCGGTACGTTTACTTTGTGCAGGTGAGCGTGCTGGCGCTGCTCTATATCACCGCCGCGGTAAAAACCGCATTGGAACGATGAGCCGCAGAGCCGTTCCGCAAACGAGATCCCGGACATAACGCCGAAAAAGGAGGGCGAACATGGATAAAATCGCCGTTCTGATACCGTGCTACAACGAAAGTGCCACCATCGCCAAGGTGGTAAGGACTACCGCGCGGCGCTGCCGGAGGCCACGATCTATGTTTACGACAACAACTCCACCGACGGCACAGACGAGATCGCCCGCGCCGCCGGCGCCGTCGTGCGCTACGAGCGGCGACAGGGTAAGGGCAACGTGATCCGGACGATGTTCCGCGAGATCGATGCGGAGTGCTATCTGATGATCGACGGAGACGACACTTACCCGGCGGAGGACGCCCGTGCCATGGCGGATGGCGTACTGCGCGACGGCTACGACATGGTGATCGGCGACCGCCTCTCCTCCACATATTTCACGGAGAACAAGCGCCCGTTCCACAACAGCGGAAACGTTCTGGTGCGAAAGCTGGTCAACCGCGTTTTTCGGCGGACAGGTGACAGATATCATGACCGGATACCGCGCGTTCAGTCCTCTGTTCGTCAAGAGCTTCCCGATCCTTTCCAAGGGCTTTGAGATCGAAACAGAAATGACGATCCACGCGCTGGACAAAAACTTTGCGCTCACGTCGATCCCGGTCGGATACCGGGACCGCCCGGCGGGGGAGTGAGTCCAAGCTGAACACTTTTTCGGACGGCTTCAAGGTTTTGCGAACGATTGCGCGGCTTTTATAAGGACTACCGGCCCCTGCCGTTTTTCAGCATCATCGCCGGGATACTGATGGTCGCGGCGCTGCTCTTTCTGTGCCCAGTGCTGACGGAGTATCTGCACACCGGGCTCGTACCGCGGCTCCCGACGTTCGTGGCGGCGTGCTTTATGGCGCTGTTCTCTCTGCAGAGCTTCATATGCGGTCTGATCCTCGATACGCAGTGCAAGATGCACCGGCAGAATTTTGAGCTGCAGATGACGATCCTCTCCGGCATGTACCACGCCGCACAGACGACCGACAATGAAAAAGCGAAATAACGTCCTCCGGGCCGCCCTCTTCGCCGCAAACTATGCCTTTCTCTTTTCACGAGCGAGCGCATCCAGCCGACGCATGTGACGCAGGGCTTTCTCCTGCTGCTGACGGTCGCTTCCGTCTGGTGCTTCAACCGGAAGAGCGGCTGTATGGAAAAAGTACCGCGCAAAGGGATCCCGCGCTGCCATTGGGATAATCGCCGTTTATGCCCTCGCTTGCGAGCTTCGCGCAGCGGTTCTTTCTGGACGGCAACACGAGGATGCACTTTTCGCTGCCGGGGCTCTTCTACGTACTGAGCGGCATTCTCTGGTTTATCCCCGTTATCTGGCTGATGCTGTTCGCGCTGGAATGGCTCTCTGCCCGCCCCCCGGACGCTGCCGAAGCCGGGAAGCCGGAAGAAGGCGCTGTGCGTTCTTCTTATTGCACTGCTTCTCTGTCAGGTCTTTGTGCTCTGGGTCGAATGGCCGGGCGGATTTCCGCTCGACGCCATTGATCAATATCATCAAGCCCTGGGGGATTGGGATGAGCGACACCATCCGTTTCTCTGCACGATGCTGGAGCGGATCATTCTGACCGTTATCCCCCATCCCGCCGCGCTCACGGCGGTGCAGCTGCTGCTCTTCTCGCTCGTGCTGTGCGCGTTCCTCATGATGGGGTACGACCGCGGCATGCCGCTGCCGCTGCTCGTATTTCTCGGGGTGCTTCTTTGCGCTGATGCCGAATCAGGTGCTCAGCTGGACGAACGTACTAAAAGGGATTTTCCGTTCACGCTCGCGCTGCTGTGGGGTACATATCTCCTTTTGCAGCTTGCGCTCGATACGCCGCGCAGCCGGAAATGGCCGTTTACGCCTGTCTTGCGCTGGACATCTTTCTCGTGTCCCTCCTGCGGCACAACGGCGCCGCGCCCGCGGCGGCGATGATCGTTCTCTGCATTGTGCTCACCGTCCGGCGCTATGAGCAGGTGAAGCTCCGCGCGCTTACGGCGGCGGTACTTGCCGCGGTGTCGTTCGGCGTATTCAAGGGGCCGGTCATGACGGCACTCAATGTTGCGCCGGTGTCGCTCTCGCCGTTCACGACGCTTTTCTGCGCCGTCGGCTCGTGCGTGAATAAGGATCTGCCGCTCTCCGAGGAAGCGGACGCGATTTTGGAAAAGGCGCTCCCTGCTCGAGGACTGGCACGATTATTACGCCCGCTATTATGGCCATGATTTCTATTACTGGGGCCGTCCGGAGGGGAGCGTTCCCTATACGCCGACGGAGGTAACGACGCCGGATATCCTCCGGGTCTACGGCGAAGCGCTATGCAAGTATCCGGATGTGATACTCAAGGACCGCATCGACGGGTGCGACATTCTCTGGGATGTCGCGGAACCGGAGGACAGCTTCAACGCAAAGTCCTTCTGTCTTGTGTATGACCGGGACTGGATGGCGCAGTACGTCGATATGGCCGATTACTACGATGCGGACGACGGCGTGCTCCGCGATTACCGGCAGAACTTCTTCACCAAAGCCTACCTCCGGCTGACCGGAACGCCCCGGAACAGCGTGGTGGACATTCTGCTCTGGCGCACGGGCGCGTATCTGATCGCGTTCTGGGTGCTGCTGCTCTTCTGGCGGAAAAATGGTATGCAGCGTTTCCGCTCCGCAGCCGTGCCGTTCCTCGGCAATCTCATCATCTCCGTGCTGTATGTTTACCACCAGAGCTTCCGGTACGTCTACTTCGTGCAGGTGTGCGTGCTCGCACTCCTCTTCGCCACGGTTGTGTGCAGACCGCGGCCGCCGCAGCCGGAAGAAGAATAAAAAAATAACCGCCGCGTTTCCGGTGCTTCGGAAACGCGGCGGCATTTTTAGCGCCGGAAAGCAAGTAACCCCTCAGTCAGCTTCGCTGACAGCTCCCCTATTAGGGGCGCCAAGATGGTTTTCGGATGACTAACTTGCCTCCCCTCTAACAGGGGAGGTGGATTTTGCCGCAGGCAAAAGACGGAGGGTTCAGGCGTCTTTTTATCGACGCGGTATTTTTCTTGAAGATGCTCGCGCGGATGCCGAGCTCTTTGCCCTTGACGAGGCGGACGAAGTTTTTCCGGTGCTTCCAGAAGATGAGCGCGACCGTAGCGGCCATGATCGCAATGTCCCAGCCGCTCCGTCCCGTGAGGATGCACCAGACGAGATACCCCACGCTCGCCGAGAGCGTGCCGATGAACATATAGTCCGTGATGAACGTGATGACCGCGACGCCCGCCACAAGGATGAGGAACAGCCGCCAGTCGAGCGCGAGCGCGCTGCCGAGCAACACCGCGATGCCCTTTGCCGCCCTGGAATTCCAGATAGAACGGATAGAGATGCCCCGCCACGCACGCCGCCATCGTCACGGTCTGGATGGAGGGCGAGCTGTGGAACAGGAATCCCGCCAGCCATACCATGAGCGCCGATTTGAGCGCGTCGCACAGAAACACGACCGCCGCGACGCCCGAGCCCATCGTCCGCCCGGCGTTCGTCGTCCCGGCGTTGCCGGAGCCCTTCGTGCGGATATCAAAGCCGCGCTTCTTCGCCAGCAGCCACGCAAAATTCACCGCTCCGGCCAGATAGCCCGCGAGAATGCAGAACACATACGGAAGAACGGTTTTCAAAAAGTCTGCATGAATGCGATCCTTTCGCAGATACATAAAGAAATTTATATACTTCGGCATACTACTATGTGATATCACAGTATAAAGATTTTGTCAACGAACATATCCGCGCTATTGTCTTTTTTCGGCGGAAAGGTACTTGCGTTTCCCGCGCCTCAGCGGGTAAACTGTATCTGTATTTAAATTATGTAACCCAATTCAATACGGAGGTAGTATATGTACTGCACAAAAAAAATTGCGTCGGATCTTGTCTGGGTCGGCGCGAACGACCGCCGTCTCGCCATGTTTGAGGGCGTATATTCCGTTCCGGCGGGCGTTTCCTATAACTCCTATCTTCTCACGGACGAAAAGACCGTCCTGTTCGACACGGTGGATAACGCCGTGAGCCGCACCTTCTTTGAAAATCTGGAGCACGAGCTCGGCGGGCGGCCGCTCGACTATGTGATCGTCAACCACATGGAGCCGGATCACGCCGCCACGCTCTCGGAGCTGCTGCTGCGCCACCCGGAAACCACGGTCGTCTGCAACGACAAGACCGCCGTGATGATCGCGCAGTTTTTTCGGCAAGGACGCCGTGAAGAACATGCATCTCGTCAAGGAGGGCGACGTGCTCTCCGTGGGCGCGCACGAGCTCACATTCTATCTTGCTCCGATGATCCACTGGCCGGAGGTCATGATGACCTACGACAAGAGCGCGCACACGCTCTTCACCGCGGACGCCTTCGGCGTTTTCGGCGCGCTCAACGGCGCGATCTTCGCCGACGAGGTGGATTTTGACCGCGACTATCTCAGGAGGCGCGCCGGTACCATACGAACATCGTCGGCAAATACGGCGTGCAGGTGCAGAATCTCTTGCAAGAAGATCGCAGGTCTGGACATTCAGATGCTCTGCCCGCTGCACGGTCTTCGTCTGGCGGCGTGATCTCGGATATATTCTGGAAAAGTACAACCTCTGGAGCACCTATACGCGCCGGAGGACAAGGGCGTGATGATCGCGTACGCCTCGATCTACGGCAACACGGAAAACGCCGCCGAGATCCTCGCCTCGAAGCTGCGCGAGCGCGGTGTGCGCACCGCGATGTACGACGTGTCCGTCACCCCGGCCTCGGACATCATCGCCGAGTGCTTCCGGTGCAGCCATCTGGTGTTTGCCAGCGCCACGTATAACGGCGGCATTTTCGTCACGATGGACGAGCTGCTGCGCGATATCGCCGCGCACAATCTCCAGAAGCGCACCGTCGCTTTTTATGGAAAACGGCACATGGGCGCCCGTGAGCGCGCGGCAGATGGCGGCGATCCTCGCCCCGCTCAAAGAACATGACGGTGCTCGGAGCAGAGCGTCGCCATCCGCTCCTCGCTCACGGAAGGGCAGCTCGCGAGATCGAAGCGCTCGCCGATGTGATCGCGGAGGGCATCCGGTAAAACTGGCAACGAAAAATAACAAAAATTCCGAGTGCGGAGGAAACCTTTGACCCCGCCGCGCGTCTTATAGTCAGAGCAAGCGGCAGGGCTATGCGCCGCGCCGTTTTCAAAAGGAGGTAACTTTGTTATGACAAAGAAACTGATGGCTCTTCTGCTCGCCGTGCTGATGGCAGTATCGCTGCTGCCCATGCCGGCGATGGCAGACGATGCCCAAGTCATCACGGACCTTTCGGGCATTTCCGCGGAGGATCCTATGTTGTCGATAAATCCGTCAAGGATATCGTCCTCTCCGCGTCGCTTACGCTCAACAAGGACGTGACGCTCGAGCTGACCGGACAGACGGTCACGCTCAAGCTCGCCGACGGCGAGAGCTATGCCGACGCTTCCGTTTTCCATGTGGAGAGCGGCAGTCTGACGCTCAAGGGCTCCGGCACGGTCAAGGTGCCGGATAACGCCTCCGGCGTCGTTGTCGCGAAGGACGCCGCCGTGACCATCTCGGGCGAGGTTGGCATCTCCGGCGGCGCTTCCGGCGTGAAGGCCGTTGTCGGCGCTTCCGGCGTGAAGATCCGCGTGAATACGCTCGGCAAGATCGCCTCGGGCATCGGCATCAACCTGTCCGGCGCCACCGGCACGGTTCAGATCACCGCAGGTACCATCCAGGGCAAGCCCGCCATTGCCCCCCGATAGGACAACGCGCTCACGCTCGGCAAGATGCTCGACGGCTCCACGCTCTACATCGGCGGCACGGCCGCCACGGGAGGAGCAGCTCGCCGCCGCTCCCACCGCCGAAATGACGGAGCTTGTTTTTGACGACGGCAAAGCCCCCGCGCTGACTATTTCCTCCGCCGTGCGCACCTCGGAGACCGAGGGCAGCGTCACCTTCACTGCCTCGAAAGCCGGTACATACTACTACCAGCTCGACGGCGAACCCGCTTCCGCGGCGGACATCATGAAGGACGAGGCGAAGGCCGAGCTCGTCCGCGGCGCGAATACGATCTCTCAAGGATCTCGACGCCAACGCCCACACCGTCTACATTGCCGCGAAGGACGCCTTCGGCCCATACGACCGAGCTTCTGACCGCAGCGATCCCCCGCGGTGCTCGCCGCGCCGACCGCCCCCGTCTGGGACGGCAAGAAGGCCGCGTGGACCGGCGTGGAGGGTGTGAATGATTACACCGTGCAGCTCTATCTGGGCTCCGACGCCTACGGCAATCCCATCCCCGTGAATGGTGCGTCCGCTACGGATGATCTCTCCGACGTGATGAAGGACGACGGCGTTTACACGTTCGCCGTGCGTTCCGTCGGCGCGAACACCGTCGGCGCGTGGTCTGAGCGCAGCGCCGAAACGGTGCGCGACACCGCCGCCCCATCCTCACGGTGCCGGCCGACGGCGTCAAGCGCACGGCGCAGGACACCGCCACCGTCGCCTTCGTCTCCAACGAGGACGGCAAGCTTTACTATGTTCTCAACGACGATGCCGCCGATGTATTCACCTCCGGCAGCACCATGGCGCTCACGAAGGGCGAGGACAACACGCTCACGCTCACCGGCCTTGCCGACAGTGCCGCCGTCGTCGTCCACTACGCCGCCGAGGACGATCTCGGAAACCGCGGCGAAGCGCAGACCGTGACCGTGCCGCTCTATCTCGCGGCCCCCGCCACGCTCACCTGGGTGAACGGCACCTCCACCGCGATGTGGTCGGAGGTCCCCGGCGCTGCGTCCTACTGCGTGCAGCTTTATAAGGACGGCGCGGAGGTCACGCCTGCCGTTACCGCGGATACGACCAGCTACACCTTCACGCTGGAAGAGTCCGGTTCCTACACCTTCAAGGTGCAGGCCGTCAACGGCGATATTCTGAGCGCGTGGTCGGAAGCGAGCGGCGCTCTCACCATCGATAAGACCGCGCCCGCCGTCTCCGGCGAGAGCGCGAGCCGCACGGACGCTTCCAACGGCTCCGTGACCTTCACCTCCGACGAGGCCGGCAAGACCTACTACATCGTCGGCGGCGAAAAGCCTACGCAGGATGCTCTTCTTGCCTCGGCAAACGTGAAGGACATCGCCTCCGGCGAAACGAAGATCGATCTCTCCGGTCTCGGCGCCGAAGCAACGAACGTGTATCTTATGGTCGTGGACGCCGCCGGGAACAGGAGCGACATTAAGACCGTGAAAGTTCCCGTGTATCTCGCAAAGCCCACCACGCTCACCTGGGTGAACGGCACCTCCACCGCGATGTGGTCGGAGGTCCCCGGCGCTGTGTCCTACTGCGTGCAGCTCTATAAGGACGGCGCGGAGGTCACGCCTGCCGTTACCGCGGATACGACCAGCTACACCTTCACGCTGGAAGAGTCCGGCTCCTACACCTTCAAGGTGCAGGCCGTCAACGGCGATATTCTGAGCGCGTGGTCGGAAGCGAGCGGCGCTCTCGCCATCGATAAGACCGCGCCCGCCATCTCCGGTGAAAGCGCGAGCCGCACGGACGCTTCCAACGGCTCCGTGACCTTCACCTCCGACGAGGCCGGCAAGGTCTACTACATCGTCGGCGGCGAGAAGCCTACGCAGGATGCTCTTCTTGCCTCGGCAAACGTGAAGGACATCGCCTCCGGCGAAACGAAGATCGATCTCTCCGGTCTCGGCGCCGAAGCAACGAACGTGTATCTTATAGTCGTGGACGCCGCCGGGAACAAGAGCGACATTAAGACCGTGAAAGTTCCCGTGTATCTCGCAAAGCCCACCACGATCACCTGGGTCAACAACACCGCGACCGCCATGTGGAATGCCGTGTCCGGCGCGGAAGCCTATAACATCCAGCTTCTCCGCGACGGCAGCGATTACGGCAACGTGATCGTCGTCAACGGCGGCTCCGTTACGACCTCGGATCTTGCGCCCCACATGAACGACGACGGCGTTCACACCTTCCGCGTGCAGGCGGCCGCCGCCGGAACGCAGAGCGAGTGGTCGGACGCTTCCGCCACGAGCTATAAGCGCGACACCCAGAAGCCCACCATCAAGGGCGAGCCCTCCAAGCGCATCGACGCGAAGACCGCGGAGTTCTACTTCACCTCGTCCGAAGATGGAACGTATTACTACATGGTTGGCAGCGTGAACGGCGGTGTTCCGACCGCGGAGCAGATCGCCGACGACAAGAACCCGCACGGCGGCTGCACCAACGCCCGTACTACCATTAAGCTCAGCGATATCGCCGATACGAACGCCCGCAAGGTCTATGTCGTTGTGCGCGATAAGAGCGGCAATCTGAGCGACGTGTTCACGATCACCGTTCCCGCCTACAGCGCGCAGCCGACGCCCACCCCGACGCCGGCCCCGACCGCGACGCCGACGCCCGCTCCCAAGACCTACACCGTGACGCTCCAGGGCGGCACCGGCTATACCATTGCCGCGACCGGCGGCTCCAAGAGCCCGTAAACGCCGGCGGCAGCTTCTCCTTCACCGTGACGCCCAGCAACGGCTACACCCGCGGCAACGGCTTTTCCGTAAAGGCCAACGGCACGACGCTCACGAGCAACAACGGCGTTTACACCATCAGCAACATCAACGCCAACCAGACCGTCAGCGTGTCCGGCATTGTGAAGAGCCAGAACACCGGCGGCGGCACGCTGCCTGCCGCGCCCGCCATCACCACCACGACGCTCGCCGCGGCCACGATGGGCAAGGAATACCGCCAGCAGATCACCGCCACCGGCGGCACGCCGATCACCTGGTCCTACAGCGGCACGCTGCCCGACGGCATGACGCTCGCGGCCAACACCGGTATTCTCTCCGGCACGCCCACGCAGGAAGGCTCCTTCCGCTTCGCCGTGAAGGCGACGAACTCCACCGGCTTCTCCACGCGGCAGATGACGCTCGTCGTCGCCGGCAGTGAGTACACCGTCACCAAGGGCGCGAACAGCGAATGGACGCAGGGCGGAGACAAGGGCATCGACTTCTCCGGCAGCGGCAAGGGCACCTTCACCGTGAAGGTGGACGGCGCCGCGGTCGCCGCCGGGAAATACACCGCCTCCGCGGACGGCTCCACCGTCACGCTCAAGCCGGAATATCTCGACACGCTCGCCGCAGGCTCCCCACCGTGACGCTCGTCTACGGCGACGGCAGCGCGAAAGCCAAGTTCACCATCAAGGCGAAGGATAAGACCGTCGCCCCGACCGTATCCTCCCAGCCTGCGAGCGCATCCGTCAACGCGGACAGCTCCGCCACGTTCACCGTGACGGCGAGCGGCACCACGCCGCTGCTCTGCCAGTGGCAGGTGGACAAAAACGACGGCAGCGGCTGGACGGATATCTCCGGCGCGGTGAACGCGAGCTACACCGTCGAAAAGGTCACCGCCGAGCAGAACGGCTGGAAGTACCGCTGCGTGATCAAAAACGCTGCCGGTTCCGTTGAGAGCAACGCCGCGACGCTCACCGTGAAGGAAGCCATCGGCGACGTGAAGAAAAACGACGACACCAAGGATACCACGTCGTCCGGCGGTCTCGGCCGCATCCTTCTCATCACGGGCATCATCGTGGCCGTCCTGGCACTCGGCGCGGGTCTGTACTTCTACTTCCCGCCGCCGCAGCGCCTCCGCTACACGGAGGACGATACCGCCTGGAGAAAGTGATCCGGAAATAAACCAATCCGCAAGGGCCGCCCCTTATCGGGGCGGCCCTAATTTTTCCGCCTCTCGCATAGACTTTTTTCTGTCGGCCTTTTACCGGGCTGTGAAACCGTAAATCTGTGCAGTATGCAGCGGGATCGGGTGCGGAAGGGTGCTTCGCTTGGCATTATGAATAATATTTATTTTACAGCTTGACATTTTCGGATTTATGAATTAATATTCAATCATAAGTTAAATATATCGCCTTCCGCATCACCGGGTGCGGGTCAAAAAGACGTCCGGGCAATTCCGCAGGTACGGCGCACATGCGCTACAAGGAATGCCCCGGACGCCTTTTGCTTTATCCGCTGCAGCAGGCGGAAAGGGAGAATTTTATGTACATCAAGCCGTTTGCCGTAGAGGAATGGATGAACGAATGGGAGGTCGGCGCGCGATACAACATCGCGGAGACGTGCGTCGATTCCGTGTCGCTCGACGAGCTGTTCGAGCTGACCGGCGAGGACAAGGCCGCCTTTCTGGAGAATCTCGCCGCGCGCCGGCTGACCTACGGCGACATTGAAGGCGCGCCCGCGTTCCGGCAGGGCATCTGCTCGCTTTATAAAACGGTCAAGCCCGAAAACATTGTCACAACGCACGGCGCGGCGGGCGCGAACCACCATGTGTTCTGCTCGCTCGTATCGCCGGGTGACCGCGTCATCAGTGTTCTGCCGACGTACCAGCAGCTCTACTCCATCCCCGAATCGCTCGGCGCAAAGGTAAAGATTCTCCCCCTGAGCCGCGAAAACGGGTATCTCCCCGATCTTGACGCGCTGCGCGCGCTCGCCGTGCCGGGGACAAAATGATCTGCATCAACAACCCCAACAATCCGACCGGCGCGCTCATGAGCCGCGATATGCTCGAAGAGATCGTGCAGATCGCGCGCGAGGCGGGCGCGTACATTCTCTGCGACGAGGTATACCGCCACCTGACCCAGACCGACGACTGGAGCCCCTCCATCGCCGATCTTTACGAAAAGGGTATCTCCGTCAGCAGCATGTCGAAGGTCTTCTCTCTTGCCGGGCTGCGGCTCGGCTGGATCGCCACGCGCGACAAGGACGCGCTCCGCGCGCTCGTCTCTCACCGTGACTACGATCTCATCAGCGGCGGCATGATCGACGAAGCCATTGCCGCGCTCGCGCTCAAGCACAGCGATAAAATGCTCGCGCGCAGCCGCGCCATCGTGCGGGAAAATCTCGCCATCCTGGACAATTGGGTCGCCGGAGAAAAGCACGTGAGCTACGTCAAGCCCCTCGGCGGCACGACGGCGCTCGTCTACTACGATTTCGACATTCCCTCCTATGAGCTGTGCGAGGAGATGTACCATAAGACCGGTGCGTTCGTCACGCCGGGCGACTGCTTTGAGCAGCCGAAGAGCATGCGCATCGGCTACGCCTACGGCAAGGAAGCGCTCGTGAACGGGCTGAAGGCTGTGAGTGAGTACTTTGCGTGGAAGGAAAAGGAGCTGGAAAAATGAGCACCATCCGCGTCATCGGACGGGAGGATATCCAGAAGGTATTCACTGTGACCGCGGCGCTCCGCGCCGTAGAGAGCGCCTACGCAGGGAAATCCGCCGGAACGGGCCGCGTGTGGCCGATGGTATTCCATGAGTTCGACCCCGGCCACGCCGATCTCGACATCAAATCCGGCGATCTCGAAAGTGCGGGCGTATACGGTCTGAAGGTCGTTTCATGGTATGACTCGAACGCGGAAAAGGCGCTCCCGGCGCTTTTCGGCACGTCGCCTCTTTGATCTTGCCACCGGCGAGCCGAAGGCGCTTTTAAACGCCGGGCCGATCACAGCGCTGCGCACCGGCGCCGCGGCCGCCGTCGGCGCAAAATACCTTGCGCGCAAGGACGCGAAAACGCTCACGATCGTCGGCTGCGGCGAGCTCTGCCCGTATCTTGCCGCGGCCGCGCTCGCGGCGATCCCGTCCCTCAAGACCGTGTATCTCACAAACCCGCACCGCCCCGAAAAAGGCCGCCGAGCGGCTCGCCGTCGTGACAGCGGCAACGGACGCGCTGCTCAAGGCGTGCGGTCATGCCCGTACCGCCGTGATCAACGCCGCGGCAGATGCAGCATCCGCCGTCGGAGAAAGCGACATCGTTTTCACCGCCACCTGCGCCAAGGCGCCGGTCGTAAAGAGCGCCTGGGTCAAGCCCGGTACGCATGTAAGCTGTATCGGTGCCGACCTGCCCGGCAAGCAGGAGGTCGAATCGGCGGTGCTCGCCCGCGCCGCCGTCTACGGCGACGATACGGTGCAGTGCTTCGCTGTCGGCGAATGCGAGCTGCCGCACAAAGAGGGCGTCCTCCCGCTCTCGCCGGGGAGCTCGGCGAGGTCATTCTCGGCGAAAAGGCCGGACGGACGAGCGATGCGGAGATCACCGTTTTCGACTCCACCGGCATCGCCCTGCAGGACATCGCCTCCGCCGCTGTCATTCTCAAAGCCTGCGAAAAGCAGGACTCGGCACGGTCTGCGAAATATAAACCAGAAAACCCTCGCCCCGGACGCATCGTCCGGGGCGAGGGTTTTCTGCAATTGCAATTATTCAACGCGGGCCTTCCATACCCGAGACCTGAGGAAAAAAATGTCAAAATGAATAGGAAAATGGCAGATAACGCTTGCGGAACCATGCCAGATGTTATATAATTTGACATAATTCCGCAAAGGCACGTAAAAAGGAGGATGAGAAATTGATGAAAAAGCACTTCACAAGCTGACTCTCGCAGTACTTATCGCCGCGTTTATTTTGACTTTGGCCGGGTGCGGTTCCGATGATACCCTGAAAAAAACATCACAGGAAGCTGGGCCTGCCGCGGGATCGACGTGACCGATATGATTCTGGAGGGAATGCTCGAGGGCGTCAGCGGCGATGCCGAAGCAGAGGAGTTCATCAGCAATATGAATGTCGGCGTGCTGACGGTGGACTATCTTCTCGATATCCGCGAGGACGGTACATTCGTTCTTTCGATCGATCCGAGTTCCGCCGGCAAGCTGGCCGATCAGTTTTCCGCCGCAATGGCTGACGTAATGTATACCTATTTAGAAACCGAGCTGGAAAAGCTCGCAAACGAGAACGGCATGACGCTGGATGAGGTGATAAGTGTACTCGGCTGCAGCAACATAGATGAAGCGATTGAAAGCTCGCTGGGCGGACAGTCCCTGGCGGAGTATTGTGACGGGGTCTTCGCTGAATCGGACATACAGGACATTTTAGCAGAGGGCACGGAAAGCGGTACTTACAGCGTGAAAAGCGGCAAGATCCTTCTCTCCGCCGATGATGTGGCCATCAGCCTCATCGAGTATGATGAAAATCCGACACCGTCTCTCTGACCGAGTCCGGCTTTGACGAGCCGTTCATTTTACCCGCCGGTAACGGAATAAAGCGTTTATAATATTCTGCCCCGAACGGATGTTCCGTTCGGGGCAGCGTTCCTATACAAAGGAAAAATTATTCAACGCGGCCTTCGAGGACCTTTGAGATCGTAGGGCTCGAATTTCACGTGGCGGTAGGCTTCCACATCCAGCGGCACGCCGGTCCAGTCGGAGTGCGGCTCGCCGGTCTGCTTGACGAGAACGTCGTAGAGAATGTCATACGTCGTGCCGTCGATCGTCTCGGTCATCGTGCTGTAGGGCAGCGTGCGGTGATAGGCGATGTGCTGACCGTGGTTGTTGAAGTGGTAGCCGCAGCGGATGCGGCAGCCGTCCAGACCCAGATACTCAAAGTTCTTCATAAGATCGGCGAGGGATCTGGTCGCCCTCTCGCTCGTAGAGGTTTTCGGGCGTGGTGATGGTGTAGTCCGCGCGGAACTGGATGGGCAGGCCGTACTTTGCGAAGCGGTTGGCAAAGGCGATCATGCCGTCGTGCGGATAGTTCTTGAAGAGCACGCAGTTGATGCGCACCGGCACCTTGAGCGAGCCGAGAAGCTCGTCGTTGCACTCCTCCACATAGTGCACCATGTGGCGGGAGATGTTGATGCAGGTGATCTTATCCTTGTTGCGCTCCGTGAACGCAATGATGCGCTCGGCGGGGAAAAAGATCGGATACCGGGAGCGTCGTGTTGATGAACACGGTGGCCCTCCGGGATGCAGTCCATCATCACCTGCAGCGCTTCCGGCTCGGAAAACGGCTCGCCGCCGGTGAACACGAAATCGCACTTTGGCGTGATCTCATGGAACATGCGGATGCTCTCGCACACCTTTTCCACGCTGAAGCCTTCGGGATTCTGGTATTCCTGCTTATTGATGCAAAACGGGCAGTGGTTTTTGCAGTCGTACGGGACGAACACCGTGACGGTCGCGCCGCCCTCGCGGGTCATATACGGGTTGTGGTTTGTCATATTCTTCACCTACATAGGGTATTTTCAAAACGGAATTATAACACAGCCTTAACAGAAAAGCCAGAAAAAATCAGCATAAAGTTGAAATAAACGAAAATTTTCCGGTTTTACTCGCTTAGTACGTCACGTCCCAGAGGAAAAGCCCCTGCGCCGGGGCGGTAAAACCGGCACTCGCACGGCTGTGCGAGGCAAGGATCGCCTCCATATCGTCCGGACGGCGCTCTCCGAGGCCGACCTCGAGCAGCGTGCCGGTCAGGATGCGCACCATATTGTATAAGAACCCGTCGCCGGTATACGTAAACCGCACTTCTTCCCCGCAGCGTTCGATCCCGATAGACTCTATCGTGCGCGTGGCGGCGCGGCCCGTTTTCTTTCCGGTGGAAAAAGGCAGAGAATTCGTGCCGCCCGCAAAGCTGTGCCGCGGCGCGGCGCATGGCGTCAAGATCCAGCGGGCGCGGCTCCGCATGCACATACTTTCTTTCAAATACGCAGGGCGCATCGCTGTTCCAGACACGGTAAATATACGTTTTCCGCACCGCCGAAAGGCGAGCGTGGAACCGTTCCGGCGCTTTCTCGAGCGCGAGCGCGCCGATATCCTCCGGCAGATATTCCCGGAGCAGCGCCAAAAGCTCCGCGCAGGACCTGTCCGTATCCGCCCGGAAGGAGCACACCTGCATTCTCGCGTGGACGCCGGCATCCGTGCGGCCGCTGCCCGCGATCTCGACGGGCTGCTCCAGCGCGCGGGAGAGCAGCGTCTCGAGCTTGCCCTGCACCGTCTGGGCGGTGTTGCCCTGCTTCTGCCAGCCGCGGTAGCGCGTGCCGTCGTAGCAAAGCGTCAGTTTGTAATTTTGCATCGGGCAACTCCCTTCTTTTTCTCGCAGAGCTTAGTATAGCACATTTGAATACATCGTCCATATACTTTTCGATATTTTCTGTTTTTCTGTTGAATCTGCCGATCCGTTCAAATTTGTTTACATTTTCCCCGGAATTTGTTCATGAAATGTTCACTCTTTGATTTTTACGCCGGTTATAATAGTATCATACAGAGCATCCGGTGTGCAGCCGCCGAATGACCTGAATGCCTCCATCTTAATTTAAAAATCCGCCGCTTCTTGCGGCGGATTTTTTTTGCTTTTTCCGGATAGCACGGAGCGAATCTGACAAATACTTGTTGCATTGTTACACAGCGCTTGGTATATTTAAATAAACACCGTGCGGATCCCCTTCCTGTGCAGCGTCCTCTCGCCGCCCGCCCGGAAGCGCCCGACCCGCTCAAATCCGAAACGTTCTCGAAAATCTGCGAGGAATCCGCCGCAGCCAACCCGGAGGGAAAAACCATGAACATTCTCCTTGTCATCGATATGCAGAAGGACTTCGTCGATCAGGCGCTCGGCACCCCCGAGGCGCGGGCCATCGTCCCGAACGTTATAGCCAAGATCAACGAATACAAGGCCCGTGGCAACGTGATCATCGCCACGAAGGACACGCACGAGGAAACCTATCTTGAAACGCAGGAGGGCGTCAAACTCCCGTTTATCCACTGCGTGCAGAACACCGAGGGCTGGCAGCTGGATGATGCGGTGCAGGCCGCTATGCCGGAAAACGCCACGATCGTCAATAAGCCCACCTTCGGCTCGACCGAACTTGTAAAGATCATCGGCGAATATGTCGCGCAGTACGGCGAGCCGAACGTCCATATGGAGATCGTCGGTCTCTGCACCGACATCTGCGTCGTATCGAACGCGCTGATAGAAAAGGCGTTCTATCCCGAAATGCCCATCACGCTGGACGCTTCCTGCTGCGCGGGCGTCACACCCGCAACGCACGACGCCGCTCTCGCCACGATGCGCATGTGCCAGATCAACGTCATCAACGCTGACTGATCTCTTTTCTGACATACACATCGCCCCGCCGAACGGCGGGCAACAGACTAAAATCACCCGTTGGGAGTTTTCCCAACGGGTGATTTGAGCATTGGTTATCAGTTTTTGGAGAACTCCGCGAGCTCTAGGCCGGGGTTCTGCTTGAGCGTGTAGGCGATGTTCCACTCGCCGCCGAAGAGCAGGAGATTGTTGCCCTTGAAATCCTGCACCCATTTGGTGTCGCTCGTGAGCGTGAGAGTTGCGGGGTCGGTGTCGCTCACGATCCAGCGGATGTTTTCATACGGCAGCGCGCGGCGGCGCACGGCGGTGGAATATTCGCTCTGCAAACGGTATTCCAGCACCTCAAATTGCAGCACGCCGACAACGCCGACGATGACCTCCTCCACGCCGGTGTGCGGCTCGTGGAAGATCTGGATCGCGCCCTCCTGCGCGATCTGGCGGATACCGGTTTCGAACTGCTTGCGCTTCATCGTGTCCTTGCGCTCAAAGGCGGCGAAGTGCTCGGGCGCGAACGTCGGGATGCCCTCGAAGCGGACCTTTTTGTCCTTGGAGCAGATCGTATCGCCGATGGAGTAGATGCCGGGGTCGAACACGCCGATGATGTCTCCGGCGTAAGCCTCGTCGATGATCTGGCGCTCCTCGGCCATCATCTGCTGCGGCTGCGCGAGCTTGATGGGCTTTCCGCCCTGCACGTGGTAATACTCCTCGTCGCGCTCAAACTTGCCCGAGCAGATGCGCATGAAGGCAAGGCGGTCGCGATGCGCCTTGTTCATGTTCGCCTGGATCTTGAACACGAAAGCGGAGAAATGGTCGTCCGTCGGCTCGACCGGCACGCCATCGGAAAGGCGCGCGAGCGGCGGCGTTGTGAGATCGAGAAAGCTCGCCAGAAACTGCTCCACGCCGAAGTTCATCAGCGCCGAGCCGAAGAAAACAGGGCTCAGATCGCCGCTGCGGACAAGATCGAGATCAAATTCGTACCCCGCGCCGTCGAGAAGCTCCACATCGTCGCAAAGCGTGCTGTACAGCCGCTCGCCGAGCGCTTCGCGCAGGCCCGCCTCGTTATCCATGGAAAGCTCCGCCGCGTGGATGGCGCGGCTGCCCGCGTGACGCTGCGTATACGCGAGAACTTCCTTTTTCTCGCGGTCGTACACGCCCTTGAAGTCCACGCCGCAGCCGATCGGCCAGTTCATCGGGTACGTGCCGATGCCGAACTCCCTTTTCGAGCTCTTCGAGCAGATCGTAGGGGCTGCGCGCCTCGCGGTCCATCTTGTTGATGAACGTGAAGATGGGGATGTGCCGCATGGCGCAGACCTTGAAAGCTTGCGCGTCTGCGGCTCGATGCCCTTGGCCGCGTCGATGACCATGACGGCGCTGTCCGCCGCCATAAGCGTGCGGTAGGTGTCCTCCGAGAAGTCCTGATGGCCGGGGGTGTCGAGAATGTTGATGCAGTAGCCGTTATATTCAAACTGGAGCACGGACGACGTGATGGAAATGCCGCGCTGCTTTTCCAGCTCCATCCAGTCGGAGACCGCATGGCGCGCCGCCGCCTTGCCCTTTACCGAGCCGGCGAGCTGGATCGCCCCTCCGTAGAGAAGGAGCTTTTCCGTCAATGTCGTTTTGCCCGCGTCCGGGTGGGAGATGATCGCAAACGTCCGCCGCCGCGAGATCTCCCGCTGTAAGTCACTCATGTTGTTTCATCCTTCCGGTAAATTTTTGAAATGAAAAATCTACCGTATTTTTAATCCTTCATAACCCGTCTCTTCCTTTGAAAAAGTTGTAACACTCTTTTTTACCATAGAATTCCCGAAAAAGCAATGCGCGCATTCCTTCTTTGCGGAGAAATTGAAAAAAGCCCTTGCCCCTCCCATTGAGAATGCACCCCATTCCTTAGTACTAAGTATTTTACGATACTTGTCTAACGAATGGGGTGCTGTTCACTGTGCGGGGAGGCTTCTTTTCTTCTTATTGCCGGAGCTCAGTATACGGCGTATAGTCGAGCGCCGTATAGCGTTCCGTGTGGGAATCGATGATCGCCTGACAGGCCGCCTCATCGGACGGCGTGTCATTGGAAACGTCGTAGTCCGTATCGTATGTCATGTACCACGCGCCGGACTCGCTCGTCACGCCCTGCATGAGAGCAAGCTCTCCGTTCTGGAGCGCATAGTAAAACCACACGCTGCTCGCCGCGCCGCTCGAGCCCTCGTTCGCAATGAGCCAGGCGTTTTCGTCCGCGAGATATTCCACATAATACTTATCTCTCGCGTGGCTCTGCACGAGCATCACCGGCGCGCCGTCCTTGACCGTCCAGATCTCCAGAACGGCCGGATCGGTGTCCGCGCCCAGAATCGCGCCGATCACCATCTCCGGCGAGCCGTCGCCGTCAAGGTCAGGGAAAAATACGCCGACGTTCGCGCGGGCGTCGCCCTCGTAGTAGTACCCCGCGAGCCTCGCTCATACCGTTTTCAAAATACCGTCCCTCCGGCCACTGCTCGGAGGAGCGCCGCGGCGTAGCGGTCCAGCTGCGCGGCATAGAGCGCTTTCCCCTCTTCGGCCATGTTCACGATGCCGGACGGTTCCTCCACCGGCTGCGATACCGGCTCGGCCGTGGGTTCTTCCGTCGGCTCCGCCGCTGCGGTCGTCTCGGGCGTCGCGGTCGGTTCCGCGGTGGCGGTCGGTTCAGGCGTCGATGTGGGCACTGCTTCGGTGGGCTGCGCGCCGCAGGCCGTCAAAAGCAGACTTGCCGCCAGCGCGAAAATACCGAGCCATTTCATCTTTCTTGTTCATTGCATATCCTCCTTATTCATTGCATATCCTCCTGCGGTCCGGTTTTCGGGGCCCGCAGGATATCAGACGTGCTTTGCGTCAGGATGGTTCACACGGAGTGGATAAATCTGGTTCCTGCCGCGCCTCCCACGCCCAGGCGCGCTCGTCCACGGCGGTTTTCCCTTCGCGCAGCGCAGCGATCTCCCGCCGGCAGAGCGGCACGGCGGCGGCCAGAAATTCCTCCGCAATGGCTTTGGTGAAATGTACGCACTCACCCGGCGGGGGCGGCGTCGTGAAATCCGCATGCAGCTCGACGAAATTCCGGCAGCGCAAAATCGGAAACAGCGCAGATCGGCTCGGCGGAAAAATCCTCCGGCGCGGTAAGATCCTCGCGCAGGGCGAATTTCTCAATGGCCCAGGTATTCAGAATGCGGTAATCGTCGTAAAGCCGCTCGACCTTCTGCGGCGAGTCCACCTTCCAGCCGTGGTCGAGATAGAATACCTTGCGGAACACGATGTCCTGCACAAGATGGAGATAGTACCCGAGATAGAGCGGATCGTCCATTTTGTCCGCGAAGCGTGCGCGGAAGCCGCCGAGCGCCATCATCGTCTTCGTTCCGCCGTCGATCCGCACGCGGAAATGCGCGCTCACGCGCTCTCCGGCGTCCGGTAAGATCGAGCCGAGACGAAAGCGCTTTTCGTCCGCTGTGGGATGCTCGTCCAGAATGAGCTTTGCCGCGGCAAGATGGAGGATACGCGATGCCATGGTCTTTCCTCCTGTATACGAAAAGACGGGACGCTGCCCGGAGGCGCATCCCGTCTTTTTCCCAAAAATTACTTGAGGCCGTGTACTTCTTGTTGAACTTGTCCACGCGGCCGCTGGTGTCGACCAGCTTCTGCTTGCCGGTGTAGAAGGGGTGGCACTTCGAGCAGATCTCGACGGTGATGTCCTTCTTGGTGGAAGCGGTCTCGATGACCTCGCCGCAGGCGCAGCGGATGGTCGTGCGCTGGTAATTGGGATGGATTCCTTCTTTCATGTCGTTCACCTCATGTTGGGCTGCCCTGAGGCCGAATACTCGGAGATACAAGGCGCAACGCAAATTATAGCAAATGGCGCCGTGCAATGCAAGCATTTTTGCATTACGGAAAAAGTCGTTTCTTCCCGCGGAAGCGTCGATTAACAAGAGCACACACGTCGGACAGCCAGTCTTTTCGGTGCTTTTTGCCCTTTTCTCCTTGGCGGGCGACAGCCCGCCTGCGTCCAAAAGAACAAAAATCCCTCGAAAATCCAAGGCTGTCCGATGCGAAGCGAGTTCTGCCGGAGCAGAAATGCTCGCAGACAAAAAAAGGCCGCAGAGAATACTTTGTGTATTCTCAAGGGCTTTGACGCCATGACGTATGAGGGCATTTCCGCCCGGCAGAACCGCGTGTTGCGCCCTTGTCAATCGACGCAAATCATAGAAAAAGGCTAAGATTCCCTGGCGATGGATTTTGAAAAAAATGTTCCATCAGGCGGATATTATGGTATAATTGCAATATGTGACAATATGATGGAGATTTCCCCATCTCCGCCAGCAGCAAGAAAAGCAAACCAAAGGAAGAAAGGAAAGAAGCTATGTTTCCTATCGTAAGCAAGCGGCCCCTGAATGAGGCCGGCACGGTCCTTGAGTATGTCATCAAGGCCCCCGCTGGTCGCCAAGAAGTGCCTGCCCGGTCAGTTCATCGTTCTGCGTCTGGACGAGCACGGCGAGCGCGTTCTTTGACGATCGCGGATTATGACCGCGAAGCGGGCACCGTCACCATCATCGGTGCAGACCCGTCGGTGGAGCCGGGCGACGCCCCGTTTGTCGGTCGAGCTCCCACGTCGGCTGCGATCGGCCCGAACTTTGACGAGGTCGCCCTCGGCTACACCGCCGAGATGGCGATAGAGGCAATCGCCATCGCGACCCGCACTGCGCTGCCTCAACTGCCGGCATCCCTGTCCTGTGCCCGGTGAACGCATTCCGGAGTTCATCGCCAAGGTCGCCGCAGGCGACTTTGACGCGGCGTATGAGATCATCACCTCCACAAACTCCCTCCCCGCCGTCTGCGGCCGCGTCTGCCCGCAGGAGAAGCAGTGCGAGAGTAAGTGCGTGCGCGGCATCAAGGGCGAGAGCGTCGGCATCGGCCGTCTCGAGCGCTTTGTCGCCGACTGGCACGCCGCCCACGCCGATCCCAACGCGAAGGTCGAGAAGCCCGAGTCCAACGGCCACCGTGTCGCCGTCGTCGGCTCCGGCCCTGCCGGGTCTGACCTGCGCTGGCGACCTGAGCCCGCATGGGCTATGAAGTCACGGTGTACGAGGCGTTCCACAAGTCCGGCGGCGTGCTGGTCTACGGCATCCCGCAGTTCCGTCTGCCCAAGGCGATCGTGGCGCGCGAAGATCGCCGCGCTCGAAGACGATGGGCGTCAAGATCGTGACCGACGCCGTCATTGGCCGCGCGACCATCGACGAGCTGCTCACCGAGGAAGGCTATGAAGCCGTGTTCCTCGGCTCTGGCGCGGGTCTGCCCCGCTTTCTGCACATTCCCGGCGAGAATCTGCTGCGGCGTTTACTCCGCAAATGAGCTTCTGACCCGTGTCAACCTCATGAAGGCGTACCGCGAGATTACGACACCCGCTCAAGCCCATCCACGTGACGTAGCCGTCGTCGGCGCCGGCAACGTCGCCATGGACGCCGCACGCTGCGCCAAGCGTCTGGGTGCGGACGTGACGGTCGTGTACCGCCGCGGCGAGGAGGAGATCCCCGCCCGCAAGGAAGAGTACGAGCACGCGAAGGAAGAGGGCATCAACTTCCACCTGCTGTGCAACCCCGTCGAGATCCTGGCCGACGACAAGGGCTGGGTCCGCGGCCTCAAGTGCATCCGCATGGAGCTCGGCGAGCCCGACGAGAAGGGCCGCCGCCGTCCGATCGAAGTGCCGGGCAGCGAGTTTGAGATGGCCTGCGACTCCGTCATCGCGCGTTCTTTCCCGGACTTTCAAGGCGGCTGGCAGCCGCATCTCGTATTCGTCGGGAGATCATCGGCGTGGAGGACAAGCGCGGATGAAAAAAGTCCTCGTGATCGGCTGTCCCGGGTCGGGAAAGAGCACGTTTGCCCGGCGGCTGCGGGACAGGACCGGGTTGCCGCTCTATCCTCTCGATCTTCTCTGGCACAGGCCGGACAAAACGACCGTTTCCGAAGCGGAATTCGACGCGGCGCTCGCCGAAATACTCCGAAAAGACCGCTGGATCATCGACGGCAACTTCAGCCGGACGCTGGAACGGCGACTGGCGGAATGCGACACGGTATTTTCTTTTCGATCTGCCGCTTGCGGACTGCATTGCGGGCGTGGAAGCGCGCATCGGTACGAAGCGCGAAGATATGCCGTGGATCGAGACGGAGTTCGACCCGGAATTCCGCGAGTTTATCACGCATTTTTCCGAGACCCGGCTTCCCAACATCTATGCGCTGCTGGAAAAGCGCAGGGATAAAACGCTCACCGTATTTCATTCCCGCGCCGAGTGCGAGGCCTATGAGATTCCGGCGGCGGAAGCCTGACGGTTTACCCATGGAGGACCGATATGACCGAAACAAACCAAACCGACCGTTTCGCCCCGCTGTTCGCGGAGCTTGACCGGCGGCTCGCCGGAGAAGCCCCCGTGCGTCTCGCTATTGAGGGCGGAAGCGCGAGCGGCAAAACGACGCTCGGCAAAATTCTCGCCGAACGGTACGGCTGCACCGTGTTCCATATGGACGACTTTTTTCTCCGCCCCGAGCAGCGCACCGCCGCGCGGTTTGCCGAGCCCGGCGGGAATGTGGATCGGGAACGGTTTCTCGCCGAGGTGCTGCTCCCGCTCCGGCGCGGCGAAAAGGTTTTTTACCGGCGGTTCGACTGCGCTTCCATGCAGCTGCAAAATGCCGTGGAGACCGCGCCGAAAAAGCTCGTTGTTGCCGAGGGGCATACTCCATGCACCCCGACCTTGCGCCGTATTACGATCTTTCTGTATTTCTGGACATCTCCCCGGAATTGCAGCGCGAGCGCATTTCCCGCCGCAACACGCCGGAGAAAGCGAAACGCTTTTTTGCCGAATGGATCCCGATGGAGCAGGCGTATTTCGCCGCGTTCGATATTCCGGCAAAGTGCACGCTGCGCCTTCCCATACTGTAAAGAAAGAAGAGACACCTATAATCTCATCATCCTCGACTGCGCCGCCGGGAAAGACCGGACAGGCGTTGTGTCGGCGATTCTCCTTTACAAGCTGGGCATGAGCCGCGAATATATCGTCGCGGATTTTATGAAGACCGCTTCGAATCTGGAAGCGTATCTCGCGCAGTTTGCCAGCGAGCGCCCCGGTATCCGCCTCGACGTCATCACGCCGCATAAGCGGTATATGGAAGAGTTCCTCGCGTGGCTCGCAACGCAGGAGATATAAAACGCATAGGCAACAGCGCGTTGCTTGCCTGCGGCGGGAGCTGGGTATAATTCCCTCCAGAGGTGATCAGAATATGGAAACAAAAGATGTGATCTTGCAGCTTCGGAACCGGGAGAATCTGTCGCAGGAGGAGCTTGCGGAAAAGCTCTTCGTTACCCGGCAGGCGGTGTCCCGCTGGGAGAACGGTGAAACGCTCCCCAACACGGAAACGCTCAAGCGCCTGTCGGCGCTCTTTGACGTCTCCATCAATACGCTTCTCGGCTCGCCGCGCCGGAACATCTGCCAGTGCTGCGGCATGCCGCTCGAGGACGAAATAACCAGCCGCGAGCCGGACGGCTCATTCAACGAGGAATACTGCAAATGGTGCTACTCCGGCGGCGAGTTCAAGTATGACAGCGCCGAACAGCTCATTGATTTCTGCGTGGAGCATATGGCGACGGAGGCATGGCCCGCGGAGCAGGTACGCGCGCACATGGAAGCCGTCGTGCCGCAGCTCAGGCACTGGAAGCACGGATAATGATTATTACAAAAAAGCGTATGGCCGCGGCCATACGCTTTTTTTTCGTTATTCGTTATTCCTTCTCCGCCGGGGACTCCGTTTTGGCTTCGGCTTCCGCCTTTTCCGTGTCCGCAGGAGCAGCTTCGCTTTCGGGCAGAGGTTCGGTTTTCCGTCGGGCAGCGTTTCCGCAGCTTCCGCGGGGTCAAGCTCGATCACGGGCGCCTGTCCCGCGAGGAACTCGGCGCGCGATTTTCCGTGCGCCACCGCAACGGTGGTGAAGAGGCCGGAAATGCCGTCCAGCAGGAAGCCGAGCGCCGCGGCAAACAGAAGCGTATCGTTCTTTTCAAAGGGATTCACAAGAAGCAGCACGCCCGCCGCACAGATGCACACACCCAGCACGAGTGCCGCCGACCAGCCGCCGGCTTCGCAGCTTTTGATATCCAGCCCGTGCTTGCAGTCCATAAAGCCGTGGTAGAGCAGCACAACGCCCATCACGATGACCGTGAGGCGCATGATCTGCTCCGCAAGACTCTGCGTGAGCAAAATCCAGACGCCCGCCACCGCGGCAATGATGCCGGAGATGAGCAGCAGCTTTCGCAGCAGCCCGACACGCTCCCCGGTAAGGTACGAGGCGATCTGCAGTATGCCCGAGAGGATCATCACCGCGCCGAAGCCGTAGCTGATCCATTTCATGGCGGTCGCCGTCCAGATCAGCATGGCTACGCCGAGCGCCAGACAGAGGATGCTTACGCCGAACGCGGCAAAAGCAAAATGACGGAAAAAACGTTTCATGGCGTATCCTTTCAAATGACCGAATAGATCGTGGAAACAAGCTCGTACCGCAGCGGATAGTGCGTCATGGTGCCGAGAGCGGAAGCGTCGGTCCTTTCATCAGCAGCACGTCGGCCTCGCCCGCGGCAGCCGCGGCAGCGAGAACGGACGCATCGCCGGCATAGACCTCGGCAATGTATCCGGTCGCGGTCTCAAACGCCGGGAGCCACGCTGTGAGGATGCCGCTCTCCAAAAGCTCCGTATCCGCTGCAACACGCACACGGCGCGTCTCATCCGTGGCCGCGGGGATCTCTTCGGAATTGCGCTCTGCAGCCGGGACCGTATACATCGGCGTATCCAGCCCGTCGGGGATGAAGCTCTCCGCCGTGTCCTTTCCCGCAGAGCGGAGCCAGCGGCTGAGCGCCTTTGCCCCGTCGCTCCTGCCCTCGCAGAGGACATACACGGTCTCCTCCCCCGCGGTGAAGCGCCGGCGCGGCGGTCGGCTCCGGAGTTGGCTCCGCCGTCGGCTCCGGCGTCGGCGCATCCGTTGTCTCCGGCGCAGCGGACGGCGGGTCGGACGGCTCCGCCGTATCCGGCGCTTTTGGGGCCGCACGCCGTCAGCAGCAGGCACGCCGCGAGGAAAAGCGGCACAACATATTTCTTCATGGTTTATTCTCCTTATCGCAGCCGCCGGAACAGCTGCCGCAGTCTCCGCCGCAGCCGCGCTTCCGGTCTTTCCAGCCGCGCTTTACGGCGATCACCGCCCACACAGCGACGCCAAGCAAAATAACAATATCCCCTATGGACATACGATGCCTTTCCTATCGTCAAATAAGCAGTGCGATCTGGTAGACCGCCGCGCCGAGTCCCCAGGCGAGCAGGCACTGAAACACCACGACGCCGAACGTTTTCCACACCGAGTCAAGCTCCCGCCGGATCGCCGCGACCGCCGCCACGCAGGGCGTATAGAGCAGCGTGAACACAAGAAACGCCGCCGCGCTGCGCACGGAGAAAAGCGTGGAGAGCGCCGCGCCGCCGGTGAGCACGCCGAGCGTGCTGACAACGGCTTCCTTTGCCATAAAGCCCGCGATGAGCGAGGTGCACACGCGCCAGTCGGCAAAGCCGAGCGGCGCGAAGAGCGGCGCCAGGAGCCCGCCGAGCGCGGCAAGGAGGCTCTGCGAATTGTCCGAAACGGGGTTGATGCGCGTGTCGAACGTCTGCAAAAACCAGATCACAAGGCTTGCCACGAAAATGACGGTAAAGGCGCGGTGAAGAAAGTCCTTCGCCTTGTCCCACATGAGCTGGAGCGTTGTGCGCACCGAGGGCATGCGGTAGTTCGGCAGCTCCATCACAAACGGGATGGGGTTGCCGCGAAAGAGCGTTTTCCCGAACACGAGCGCCGCCAGAACGCCGATAAGGATGCCGAAAACGTACAGTCCGCCCATGGCGAGCGCCTTATATTTCGGGAAAAAACGCCGCGACGAACACGGAATAGATGGGGATCTTGGCGCTGCAGCTCATAAACGGCGTGAGAAGCACGGTCATACGGCGGTCACGATCGCTCGTGAGCGTCCGCGTTGCCATGACCGCCGGAACAGTGCAGCCAAAGCCGATGAGCATCGGCACAACGCTTTTTCCGGAAAGACCGATGCGGCGCAGGAGCTTGTCCATCACGAACGCGACGCGCGCCATATACCCGGTGTCCTCCAGCATGGAGAGGAAAAAGAACAGCACCACGATCACCGGCAAAAATTCCACCACATTGCCGACGCCGCCGAAAAGCCCATCGATCACAAGCGAGTGTACGACCGGATTGATGCCGTAAGCCGTGAGCGCTGCGTCTACCACCCCGCCCGCGCATTGAGCCCCATGGCAAGCAGGTCGGACAAAAACGCGCCGATCACTTCAAACGTGAGATAAAACACCAGCAGCATAATGCCGACAAAGATCGGCAGGGCGAATATGCGGTGGGTAAGGACGTTATCGATGGCGCGCGAACGTTTTCCGCTCGCGGCTCTCCTCGGGTTTTTTCACCGTTTCGGCGCAGACCGATTCGATGAAGGAATACCGCATGTCGGCAATGGCGGCATTGCGGTCGAGCCCCGTTTCGCGCTCCATTTCCACGATACTGTGCTCGCACAGCTCCAGCTCGTTCTCGTCGAGTGCGAGACGCGCGACGATATCGCTATTCCCCTCGATCACGTTCATGGCCGCCCAGCGGGCGCTCATCCGGGCGCGCTCGGCGTGATCCTCCACCACGTGCGTCACGGCGTGGATGCAGCGGTGGACCGGTCCGGGCGGGCAGAAGTCGTATACCTCCGGCTTGCGCCCCGTGGCTGCCGTGCGGCAGGCGAGCTCCGTCAGATCGGCGATGCCTTCGCCCTTTGCCGCGCTGATCGGCACGACCGGGATACCGAGCAGCTCCGAGAGCTTCACGGTATCGACCGTGCCGCCGTTGGCGCGCACCTCGTCCATCATGTTCAGGGCAAGCACCATCGGCACCTGCATTTCGATCATTTGCAGCGTGAGATAAAGGTTTCGCTCAATGTTCGTGGCGTCCACGATGTTGATGATACCGTCGGGTCGGCCGTCAAGAATGAAATCGCGCGTTACGATCTCTTCGGCGGAATAGGGCCGCAGCGAATAGATGCCCGGCAGGTCGACGACCTCGTCGCCCTTCGTGTTGCGGATGCTGCCGCTTTTGCTGTCCACCGTGACGCCGGGAAAATTGCCGACGTGCTGATTGCTTCCGGTGAGCTGATTGAAAAGCGTCGTTTTGCCGCAGTTCTGGTTTCCGGCAAGAGCGAATCTCACGCGAGCTCCACCTCCACCTTGGCGGCGTCCTCCAGCCGCAGCGAAAGCGTATACCCGCGCAGAAATACCTCCACCGGGTCCCCCATCGGCGCAATGCGCGTTACGGTAACGTGCGTTTTGGGAATGACTCCCATATCGAGAAGCCGGAGCCGGAGAGCGCCCTCGCCTCCGACGCTTCGGATGATCCCGACTGTCCCACATGCAGTTTATCCAACGTCATTTCTTTTTCACCCACTTTTTATTGTATTCTCTATTTTACGGCATTATCGTCAAAAATCAATATCCAATCTGCCGGTTTTATCCCGCCTTACACTTTTGCTGAAAACGTATATTGATTTCTTCTTTCAGCTCTGCTAATATAGTACACAAGATACAACGATATCCGTATTATATATGCCGGAGGTTTCATCATGTGCGCACAAGCTCTGCCGGAAGGCTTTTACCGCGAAGAGATCGTTTTCACGCCGGAGGAGACGGACAGCTTTGGCCGCATCCGGCCCGACGCGCTCGCCCACCGCTTTCAGGAGATCGCCGCGGTACACCATGCCTCGCTCGGCGTCGGGCAGGAGATTGCCGTGACGAAGGGCTGCTTCTGGCGCTCGCGCGCACGGAGATGCGCATTTCCCGGCTGCCCGCCGTGGGCGAGCGCGTGTTTCTCGACACCTGGGTCGGGCGGCAGTCGCACGGGCTGTTCTGGCGGCACTACCGGATCTCCTGCGAGGACGGCGCGGCGCTTCTCTACGCCGTTTCGATCTGGGTCATCATGGATATCGAGAGCCGCGCGCTCACCAAAGATCACGCCTGGGCCGTCGTTTCGCGCGTCACGGTCGAGGGGGAACTGCCCGCGGCGTTCAAGCCTATTCCCTTCCCCCGTGAGCTGCCGGAGCGCAGTTCCCGCCGCGTGACCGACGCCGAGACCGACGGAAACGGCCATCTCAACAACTGTCTGTATCTCCGATCGAGGCCACCGGCCACAAGGTGATCGCCATGCCCGGCACGGACGGCAAGCTCACCGCCCGCCGCCATCGCGGACGCCGCCGCGCAGCACTGCGCCGCCGCCGGGCGTGTACGACGAGCACATGGTGCTGCCGCGCATGGCATACATATCCGACGCGACGGAGCTCGGCACCGTCTACACGAAAGCGGAGCTGACCGCCCTGCGCGCGGCGTGCGACGCGCACGGGATGTACCTCTATCTCGACGGCGCGCGGCTGGCGCAGGCGCTCACGGCCGCGGGCAGCGACCTGCAGCCGGAGGATCTGCCGCGGCTGTGCGATGCGTTTTACATCGGCGGCACGAAAAACGGCCTGCTCTTCGGCGAGGCAATGGTCATCGTCAACGACGCGCTCAAGCCGGGCTTCCGCCGCGCGATGACGCTCGGCGAGGTATTGAAGCGCCGCCGGACGGAGTGCAAAATGACGCAGGAGTTTGTGGCGGAGGCGCTGGGCGTCAGCCGGCAGGCGGTCTCAAGTGCGGGAGAGCGGCGCATCCGATCCAAGCACGGCGAACCTCATTGCGCTTGCAAAGCTCTTCGGCACAACGCCGGAGGAGCTTCTGAAAGAAAGTCAGTAACAGCAGAAGAGCGTCCTTCCATACGGCTTTGCCGCATGGTGGACGCTCTTTTTCTCTTTATGCGGCAATATTCTTTCCTTTGCGCATTTCGCGCCTGTAAAACGGGATGAGCAGCGCTGTTGCGCCAATCCAGGCAAGCGGCGAAGAGAAGCACACGCCGGTATAACCAAGCACACGCGAAAGCCCCAGCGCGCCGCCGATGCGCATCACGAGCTCGACAACGCAGGCGAGAAACGGCGCGGTGCTGTTGCCCATGCTCTGCACCGTGGAGCGGTAAACGATAAGAAGCCCGAGCACGACGTAAAACGGCGCGACAACGGTTAGATACCCGCCGGCATAGGAGATGACCGCCTCGATCGGCGCATCGATGAAGAGCGACACGACCGCGCGCCGCGTGAGCAGCATCGCCGCGCACATGAGGACGTTGACACTCTCGAGCTGAATGAGCGAGGCTCGGACGCCCTCGCGGATGCGGTCGAACCGGTGCGCGCCGTAGTTCTGCGCAACATAGCCCGAAATGGCGATCTGGTACGCCGTATTGACGAGCACCGAGAGCTGATCGACCTTTGTCGCGGCGGTATAGCCCGCCACCGCCGCCGTTCCGAGCTTGTTGACGCACGCCTGTACAACGAGCTGGCCGATGCACATGACGGACATCTGAAAGCCCATGAGAAATCCGACGCGCAGATGGCGCGCCGCGGCGATCCTGCTCCCCGCGAAGTCTGCCCGGCGCGTGCGGAGCACCGGATACTTCCGCAGCCCGACGATCGTGCAGAGGATCGCCGAGAGGAGCTGGCTGAGCACTGTCGCCCATGCCGCGCCCGCAACGCCCATATGGAACGGGACGATGAAGAGAATGTCCAGCCCGATGTTGAGCAGCGACGAGAGCACAAGAAAGACGAGCGGCGTGCGGCTGTCGCCGAGCGCACGGAGCATATAGGAAATGATATTATAAAAAAACCGTCGCGCCGGTGCCGAGCAGTATCACGAAGAGATAGGCATAGGCGTCGGCGAAGATGTCCTCCGGCGTCTGCATCCAGCCGAGCACCGGCCGGGCGAGCAGACACACGAGCGGCGTGAGCAGCAGCGTAAATACCGCCGAGAGCGTCCACGACACCGCGGCGCTCCGGCGCATGCCGGTCATCCCCTGCGCCGCAGCACTGGCCCAGGCAGATACCGAAGCCGCCGGTAAGTCCCTGCACGAAGCATAGGACGAAATAGCTGATGATGCCTGTGGAGCCGACGGCGGCGAGCGCGTCCGCGCCGAGCGTTTTGCCGACGATGACCGTGTCGGCGAGCGTATAGAAAAGCTGGAAAAGGTTTCCGCCGAGCACCGGCAGCGCATACCGCAGCAGCACGCCGAACGGACGGCCTTCCGTCAACTGTCTTTCCATGCAGAAAACTCCTTTTGATTTTCGCGCAGATACTATACTCCACGCCGCCGAAAATGAAAAGCGGCATAATCCACAGGATGCAAAAACCGGCTTTCGCCGCATTTGTACGGGAAAGCCGGTTTTTTATAGTAGCTCTTCTTCCCATTCGTCGGGAGGATCAAAATATCTGAATCGGGCAGCAGAGCGGGATTGTGCGGACGTTCATCGTCAAGCGTCGTTTTCTTCTCCGTGTCCGGGGCAGATGTGGTAATCGCCGGAAAGATCGCGCAGGCGGGTAAGAGAGGCTATCATATCCTCGCGGGAGCTGCATGGATAATCGACGCGTCCGCTTCCCATATGTAAAAGGGTGTCGCCGGTAAAAGCGTATCCTCACACCGATACACCACGCTGCCGGGCGTATGTCCCGGGCATTCCAGCACCGAAAAGCGCAGCGATCCGGCGCAGATCGTGCTGCCTTCACAGACATACTGTGTTTTCGGCGGTGGAACGAAGCGGAAAGGACCTATGTTGATCCTTGCGTCCAATTCCCCCGCGTGAACGTACACACACGCCCCAGTTTTTTTTTCATACAGGTGCCACAGTCCGCGCACATGGTCGGCGTGAGCGTGCGTCAATAAAATGACGTCGGGCGTCAGCCCACGCTTCTCCAGATCCGCGCAAATGCGGCGGCTTTCCCCGCCGGGGTCGATCACGGCGCAGCCGCGGTTATCGGGCGAATATACGATATAGCAATTGGTTTTCAAAAAACCGACGACGAGCTTTTCAACGATCATAGTTCGTCACATTCCTTTGTCTCCGGTATGCCGGAGTTTTTGCTTACCGGGAAGAAAAATGTGAGGAAGAAGCACACTGCAAGAATCCCCAGCATAATAAGAGAGGTTTTGGGAAAGGAGGCGGCATAGTCGGGCACGCCTCCGCGGCTGTCTATCACGCTCAAAAGAGGGATCAGCACAGCAGAGATCATGGCAGCACCCAGATTGGAGATGGTGGAAATCGCGCCGGATGCCGCGCCAGATCGCTCCGCCGGTACGGTTTTCAGCGCACAGGCGTTGGGCATGCCGCCAAGGATGGCAATGCCGACACTGGAAATCACGGCGGACAGGAAGAAGACCCAAAGCGGCGTATCTGCCGAGGACAAAACTAGCATCCCCACGCTTACCAACCATGTCGCCGACCCGAACACCGCCAACGCTCGCGTCGTAAAACGGCGGTTGATTCGATTCAGCCCTAGCGAGAGCGGAAACCCTGACAGAAAGTACACTGTCAACCAACTCCCGGAAACCGTGGACGGGAGATGAAGTCCCTGAGTAAAGTAATACGGAACGGCGGTACAGCAATAGCATTTTACGCCGTAAATGAAAAAGCCAGTAAGCGCCGGGATAATAAAGCGCCGGTTTGTCAGCAGCGAAACATCCAGCACCGGTTCCGGAGTTTTTTTTCCCTCCGGTAGAAGCATGCCAGACATATAAGACTTACCGCAAGCAGCGCCGGGAGAAGAATGCCGTTCCATGAGTATTGCGTTGTAAGCGTTAAAAGTGCCAGCAGCGCACCAACGCCGAAAAAGAGCAACATCATACCGGCAACATCCGGCTTGCTGCGCCGCGGTTCTCCATACGGGCCGGAAACGCTGAGCCAGACGCACAGACCAAGCAGCACTAGCGGAATTTCACTGAGAAGAAAGAGATTTCTCCACACAATTTTTGAGAGCGCTAGCCCGACGATTGCCGGTCCAAGCCCCGAGCCAATACAAATGCACGCCGCCAGCACGGCAAATCCGCCCACCTTTTTTCTTCCGGGAATTGGAGCGAGATATACTTCATTGCCGCGGGAAGCGCGGCGGCGAGACTGATCCCGCCAAGAAAGCGTCCCAGACAGAAAATCAAAAGCTGTCGGTAAAGGCGCAGATAAGGTTGGACACCGCCGCACAGAGAATGCCGATTTGGAGCTGCATCCGTACGCCGCGGCGGTCCCCTACCCAGCCGAGCAGTGGTGCAAGAATGGCGCTCGCCATCGTACCTGCCGTATTGATCCACGGAGCCTGACGGCTGGTCAGACCGAACGAATCCGTGATATACGGTATGCCGACGCTGGTGATCATACTCAGCAGCGTGATCACGACCGCAGCGGTGAGAACAGGGAGAAAATGGAGCCACAGTTTTTTTCTCCGGGTGCATAAGTGTTTCCTCCTCACGGATGAACTACGGCGGTCAATGGGCGGACTCTGCGCCGCATATGGAAAGAGTTTTTCTGCTCCTCCAGCATTGCCGGAGGAGCAGAGATAAAGGATGATTCAGATAATCAGAAATCAACCGGCACAAGATCGTCCAGACTGCTCATATCGCCGATCATGCGGGCGCCGAGCGGGGCGGGCGCTGCCAGAGCCGCATACTGGGCAAGCAGACCGGTTTTGAATTTTGGCGGCGGGCAGACCCACTTGGCACGGCGCTCCGCGAGCGTCGCTTCATCGACTTTCAACTCAATGGTTCCCTTTAGGAATGCTGTACTCGATGATGTCGCCGTCCTCGATGAGACCGATCAGGCCGCCCTTGCAGGCTTCCGGCGAAACGTGACCGATCACGCCGCCGACAGAACCGCCGGAGAAGCGTCCGTCTGTGATGAGAGATACGGTGCTGGAAAGACCGAGACTGCGTACCATGTGCGTTGCGGTCAGCATTTCGCGCATACCGGGTCCCGCCACAGGTCCTTCGTAACGGATGACGACGCAGTCGCCGGGCATCAGACGGCTCTTGCCGGCAACAACTTCGTCATAGAAGGCAATTTCGCTGTCGTAGCAGACGGCACGACCGGTATGCTCCAGCATTTCCGGAACAACGCCGCCGGTCTTGATGACGCAGCCGTCCGGTGCAAGATTGCCGCGAAGAACGGCAAGACT
>VOFG01002796.1_pt1 | contig 41020 bp, 69 predicted proteins | sample 5384171 | NCBI WGS metagenome assembly VOFG01 (sample SAMN12384726, study PRJNA508395) | human gut metagenome | isolation source: healthy gut F | host: Homo sapiens
AGCAGAGTATTGCTGCCATAAGGGCGCGGTGATCGCCGCGACAACGACTATGCCGAGCTGAAGGTGTGGCGCGCCACGAATGAACCAGCGGGGTGCAGAACGCCTCCGATGCGAGTGACGGTAAGAGACCCTGCGCCTCGACGTATCATCTGCTTTGTCGGCATTCCCGGCAAGTCCAATGCCTTTTGCCATCTCCAAGCGCCGCCCGGCTGGGGGACGATGTGATAGTCGACGCGAAAAGCCGCGTCAACACCGAATCCGCGAGCTTTGAGAGCACGATAGAAAAGCTGGAGCAGACGCGCTCATGCTGGAAAAGGAGCGCGACGAGGTTGCGAGTGAAGCTGCGCCAGGCGGAGGAGGACGCGAAAGAAGGGCGCGGCGTTTTTGAAGGCGGAGCTCGACGTGCGCCTTGAAAAGGCCGACCAGAAGTCCCGCCGCGAGGCTGAGCGCATCATCGCCGACGCCAGAGCTCACGGCGGAGCAGGTGTTTGCCGAGCTTGTGAACGTGACCGCGAAGGAGGACGATGTGCTGCTGCTTGAGGGAGAGAGTGCGAAGAAAAAGACCTCCGTTTTCCAGCCGCGGCCGCGGCGACGCTGAAAAACGGCGGTCGTCGCGTCTGAGATCGACCTGCGCGGCATGGAGACGATAGGAGGGTGTGCTCGCGGCGGAAGATACATTGACAGCGCTGTTATGGGCAAGCCTCAAAGACCGTTACGATCATCCACGGCGGCAAGGGAACAGGCGCTCCGCGCCGCCGTGCAGCAATGCTCAAGAAGAATAAAGCGTCAAATCCTTCCGCTTAGGAGATTCGGCGAGGGCGAAGCGGGCGTAACGTTGTCCGAAACTGAAATAAAAATCCGTCGATGCGTCTGTTAATGAAATGTGAAAAACAACGAAACGGACGAAAGCTGTTGACGATTGGCTTAAATTGATAATGTCAGCACAGTCTTGTATTAGTATAAGGAGGGCAAATGGCGATAACCAAAGAAGTAGATCATTAACAATCAGGTAGGTCTTCATGCCAGACCCGCGACTTTCTTCATTCAGAAGCCAATGAATTCAAGAGCAGCATTTGGGTTGAAAAGGAAGACGGGCCAACGCGAAGAACCTTCTCGGCGTTCTCTCTCGGGATCGTCAGGGCACTGCGATAACCATCATTGCCGACGGCGCTGACGAGAAGCGGCTATCGCCACCCTGTCGGAGCTGATCGATTCTGACTTTTCAGAGCAATCAGAGAAAAAGGTGAGGCGTGTGTACTTGTACACACGCCTCTTTTTGAGTACCGGCGCTTGCCGTATCTGGGGGATTAATGATGAAAGTGGAAACCAAGGCCGCTTTGAAGTAACCTACCGGGCGGCGGCAGCGCTGTGGAGCATTGCGGAATAATAATGAAGTTCATACCGTGGAACAACTTTGCCGTTGCGGGCATGCTGCAACCTTAGCAGCGGGGCTGACTTTTTGTGGTGTATATGCTTACTAAAGCGGATGAAGTTCATCTTCAAAGCGAAGACCTTTATCGGGGATTTTCGCCGCGTGTGTGTATACCTGCTTTACCTGCGCAAACAAGCTCACCACGGCGGCAAACGCGATAGTACTGCGCAGTTCACCTCGCGGGTGTTTATCGTGATATTCACGGCGCTTATATATAAGACGAAGATCCGCAAGGCCGACCTGCTGGTCGTTATCTTCACGCTCTTCGGGATAGCGCTGTTTTTCTTCGACCAGCTCCAGCCGGGGTACATACTCGGGAACTTCGTCGCCATCGCGGCGGGGATGTTCATGGCCGGGATGTTCATGGCGGTCGGCGACGACTTGAGGCGAGACGCGCTTTTTCAGCAATAATGATCGGCCAGTTCCTCCACATTCCTGATAGGGCTGCCGTCTATAATAATAACTAAACCGGGTTTACGCTCACGGCGACTGCGGGCATACTTGTTTCCACTCGGCGTGTTCATTGCTCGGCATCGCGTATATACTCTATGTGAAGTCTACTAAATATTGCCCGCCGCTTGCGTGAGCCGATAACGGTATGGAGCAGGGGCGGCGAACCCGTCTGGGAAGCAGGCCTGACGGTGAGACGCCGGAGTGAAAGTCATGCTCGATTCGCTGCGTGAAAAAAGCAAATAATCTGCCGCTGTTGCCGGGCGTGAAAATACATCATGCCTGTTGCCGGGCGTGATGAGCACGGGAGAGGTCATATACGTCGGCAAGGCAAAAAGAAGCTGAAGAACCGCGTCAGCAGCTATTTCCACGGGGAGCATCTGCCGAAGGTAGAGGCCATGGTGGAGAAGGTGCATGACTTCAACGTCATTGTCGCGGGGCAGCGAGTTCGAGGCGCTGGTGCTGGAAAACTCGCTCATAAAGCAGCACAAGCCGCACTATAACATCCTGCTCAAGGACGACAAGGGCTACCCCTTTATCAGGCTAGACCTGCATGAGGAGTACCCGAAAATGACGCTGACGAACCGCGCGGGGAAAGGACGGGGCAAAATACTTTGGCCCCTACGGCGGGCGCGGACAGACCTATGACATTATAAGCACGATATCAAAAGCGCTGCTGCTGCCGGACTGCTCGCGGAAATTCCCGCGGGACATCGGCAGGGAGCGCCCCTGCCTCAACTACCATCATGGGCAGCTGCGCGGGCTGGTGCCTGAAAGACAGCAGTGCGGAGGACTACCGTCGCCGCATAACGCAGGCGGCGATGATACTCGACGGCAAGAGCAAGGGAGCTCACGGATGAGCTGCGAAGCCAGATGGAGCAGGCGGCGGAAGAGCTGCGATTCGAGCGCGCCGCCGAGCTGCGCGACAGGCTGCGCGCGATAGAGGGGCTGACGAATAAACAGCGCGTTATTGCCACGGCCTTTGCCGACACTGACGCGATAGGCTTCTGCCGCGGAGCCAAGACCTGCTTTGCGGTGCTGCATTTCGTTGATGGGAGCCTTGTGGGTAAGGACGTCGAGATGATGGACGAGCCGCTTGAGGACGACGGCGAGGCCCGTGTCCGACCTTGTGCGGCAGTATTATACGGCGCACCGCGGCGGATGGCCGAAGTCGGTGCTGCTGCCATGCGCGATAGACGACCGGGAGGAGCTTGAGCGTCTCCTGAGAGAGGTCTCCGGGCGCAGAATGTATATAGACACGCCGCAGCGCGGGAGCGCATGCGGCTTATCGAGAGCGCCGCGCTCAACGCGCGAGAGGAGATACAGCGGCGCACGACCGCCGAGCAGCGGCGGTCAAAGACGCTGGAATGGCTCCAGAAGGCGCTGAAGCTGGGACTTCCCGAAGCGCATAGAGGCCTTCGATATATCGAACCTCGGCTCGACGGGCATAGTCGCGGCGATGACGGTGCATATAAACGGCAAGCCCCTCAAGCGCGATTACAGAAAAATTCCGTATACGCGGGCTTGACGCACCGGACGACTACGCGAGCATGTATCAGGCGGTATACAGGCGCTTCAGCCACTACAAGGAGGGCGATGAGAAGTTCTCAACTTTGCCCGACCTGCTGCTCATCGACGGCGGTGACAAGCACGCCGCGACAGCGGAGCGCGCGCTGCGCGACCTCGGTATTACAGTCCCGGTGTTCGGCATGGTCAAGGACGACCGCCACCGCACAAGGGCGCTGATAGACTCCGCCGGGCATGAGACGGGCATAAAGACCAATCAGGCGGTGTTCGCACTTGTCGGCTCGATACAGGAGGAGACGCACCGCTTCGCGATAGAGTACCAGCGCTCGCTGAGAAACGAGAGCTACGCATCGAAGCTCGACGCGATACCGGGCGTCGGCGAGAAGCGGAGAGGAGATCTGCTGAAATACTTCAAGTCCGTCAAAGCGATACGCGAGGCGAGCGTTGAGCAGTTGGCGCTCGTCGTGCCGCGGAACACCGCCGCGGCGATATACGCATACTTCCGCAGCGAAGAGAGCGAGGAGAAGGAACAATGAGAGTGATAACAGGCACGGCGCGCGGGCGCAGGCTCAAGACGCCGGAAAATTATGACATCCGCCCGACGACCGACAACGTGAAGGAATCGGTTTTCAACATCATCCAGTTCGACATTGAGGGTAGGCGTGTGCTCGACCTCTTTGCGGGGACGGGTCAGCTCGGCATAGAGTGCCTCAGCCGGGGCGCGGCGGAGGCCGTGTTCATAGACGAGAACACGGCGGCAGTGAAGATAGTCAAGGAGAACCTCAAGACCTGCGGCTTCACGTCGGCGGTACTGCAGCGGGACGCGCTGAGCTATCTGCGGCACTGCGGGAGTGTTCGACCTCGTTTTCGTCGATCCGCCTTATGACTCGGGACTGTACGAATCCGTGCTGGAAACCATCAATTCGGTTGACATATTGTCGGATGGTGGTATAATATTATGCGAGTCGCGCCGGGAGAAGACACTTCCGGATATGCGCGTTCCTTACAGAAAAAAAGAAAGAGTATAGCTACGGCAGGGTAAAACTTACCGTGTATATAAAGGACAGCCTTTGATGACTACTGCGATCTGTCCGGGCAGCTTTGACCCGATCACTCGGCCATGTCGATATAATCTGCCGCGCGGCAGAGATATTTGACGAGGTCGTCGTCTGCGTGATGCACAACGCGGCGAAGAAATCACCTATGTTCACGCTCGAAGAGAAGCTCAGTATGGCGCGACGTGCCGTTGAGGGGTACAAGAACGTGCGGGTGGAAAGCTATGACGGCCTGCTCACAGAGTATGTGCGCCGCTTTGAGAAGCCCGTGGTCGTCAAGGGTCTGCGCGCCGCCTCGGACTTTGACTATGAGTTTCAGATGAACATGATTAACAAATGCCTGAACCCCGCGGTCGAGACGATGTTCCTCACGGCGAGCGAGCGGTACACCTTCCTCAGCTCCTCAATAGTGCGGGAGGTAGCCCAGTACGGCGCGGAGCTCAAGGGACTCGTGCCGGACGCGATCATCCCCGATATAGAAGAAAAAAGCCAAACAATGGAGGTAGTCCTCACGCATGGCCAACAATAACGACGTTATAGAGCTGCTTGATATCCTGTACGGCATGGTGACGGAAGCTTGGGGCGTTCCCTCGGCAACGACAAGTGCATTATCGAGCGCGAGAAAGCCATAGACATTATAAGCGAAATAAAGGCGAATCTCCCGTCCTCCATCGCCGAGGCGCGCAGAGAGGCTCGTCTCGGCAAGGGACGAGTTTATCGGCAACGCCAAGCGCGAGGCCGAGGCTCTGCGCAAGAGCGCCGAGGAGCAGGCGCGCGCCATGATAGAGGAGCAGGAGGTCATACGCACGGCGAGAGCCAAGAGCGCGGAGATGATCTCTGCCGCCGAGGCAAAGTCGAGCCAGCTGCGCCGCGTCGCGAGCGAGTATGTGGACAACATCATGCGCCAGACCGAGGAGAGCATGAACGCCGCGCTCGCAACGATACAGAACGCGCATAATTCCTTCCGCTCTCTGGGCGGCGGCCAGCCGCAGGAGCCGAAGGAGAACGCCGTGAAGCTCACCGGAGTCGAAACTATCCAGCGCGGCGAGGAGGAATAATTTCCACTGCCGACACAATATACATAACAGCCAGCCCGCCCAAAACACAAGACTTTGGGTGGGCACTTTTTACCGATTTTGATAAGGAAAATGTCAAAAAACTTACAAAAGTTTCACTTGCTTTTTGTTTATGCCACCCTATAATATATATCAAAGTGGCAGAAAAGTGGGGCAAAATGGTGAGATGTCCCACGATAGGGGAGGGCATTTTGATGACTGGGGAGTACCAGCATTCTCTTGACAGCAAGGGAAGGCTGTTCATGCCCGCAAAGCTCCGGGAGGAGCTGGGCGCGGTGTTTTATATAACGATATCGATGGACCGCTGCCTGTGCGCGTACAGCAGCGAGAGCTGGGACGCGCTATCGGAACGGGTGAACGCAATGCCATATGTCAAAAGCAGCGGAAAAATGCGCCCGCTGTTCGCGCATGCGGCGCGCTGCGAGCTCGACAGTCAGGGGCGTGTGCTCGTACCGCAGAACCTGCGCGACTACGCAAACCTTACAAAAGAGCGTGACGGTCGTCGGCTGCAACAACCATGCTGAGCTCTGGGACAGCGACGCCTGGCAGACTGTCTTGAAAGGAGACGACACCGGAGAATATTGCCGCGGTTATGGAGGGCTTGAATTTTGACAGGGATCCGAAGCGCTTGAAGCAAAGCATTTTTCCGTAATGCTCAATGAATGCATTGAGAACCTCAACATAAAGCCTGACAGGGGTGTACCTTGACGGTACGCTCGGCATGGCGCGGCAGATCGCCTCCCGGCTTCTGCTCGGGACGCCTCATCTGCATCGACAGGGATCGGCCATCCGGAAGCGTCTTGCGTTTTCGATAAGATGCGCGGCGATACTCGATTCGCTCGGCATAGATGGCGCGGATGGGATGCTGTTCGACCTCGGCGTGTCCTCGCCGCAGCTTGACGAGTCCGAGCGCGGCTTTTCGTACATGAATGACGCGCCGCTCGACATGCGCATGGACAAGGCGAGAGCCTCACGGCCTACGCTGTTGTGAACATCATGGGATGAGCAGCGCCTGCTGCGTATTCCTGTGGGATTACGGCGAGGAGCGCTACGCCCGCCGCATCGTCGGCGCGATAATGGAAAGGCGCGCGCAAAGACCCGTGGAGACGACGCTGGAGCTGGTGGGACATCATCAAGGGTGAATGCCTGCCGCCGCGCTGCGAGAGAAGCAGCACCCGGCAAAGCGCACGTTTCAAGGCGATACGCATCGCGGTGAACGACGAGCTCGGCGCGATCGCGAGAATGATGGAGACGGCACCGACAAGCTCAATATCGGCGGGCGGCTGTGCGTCATTGGCTTCCACTCGCTGGAGGATAGAATAGTCAAATCCGGGATCGCGGCGAGGGAGAACGGCTGCACCTGCCCGAGGGAAGCGCCGGTCTGCACCTGCGGCTTTGTGAAGACGCTCAGGAGTGTCAAGAAAGCCGATACTCCCAAGCGAAGAGGAGTTGAAGTCAACCCGCGCTCACGCAGCGCGAAGCTGCGCGTGGCGGAGCGAGTATAAAAATATGAGAAAAAGAAGCGCCGCGCTCTTTAAGGCTGTGTGCGTAGTGTTCTCGGTGTACGCTCGTGCTGTGCCTGCTGTGGCGGGTGCGCCTTGCGCAGGCCGAGGAGAACATCGCGGCGCTTGAGGACGCGCTCAAAGAAGCGGAGACTGAGGCCGCGTGCTGACGGCAAAGTACGACAGCAGCATAAGCCTTGAGGAGCTTGACAGCTATGCGCGGGGCGCGCTGGGGATGCAGCCGCCGGAGCCGGGACAGATCGTTTATCTGGACTGGCCGGGATAAGGATATCTGCCGCCGAATATGATGTATAAAAACATCAGGCGGGAGTGTATCATGGAAAGATCAAAAAGCGGCAGCGCGGTAAGAAGCGGGCCGGGCAGGCAGATGCTGCGGCGCTGCGTCGTTTTGGCGGCAGTGTTCGGCATAGGCGTGTTCGCGGTGCTTCTGGCGCGGCTGTATCAATTGCAGATAAAGGAACATGAGTTCTATGAGGAGCTTGCGATAGAGCAGCAGCTGCGCTCTACCGGGCTCCGCGTCGCGCGGCGCGATATACGACGCGAACATGAACGCGCTGGCCGTCAGCGCGACGGTGGATAACGTCTACCTCAGCCCGGCGGAAATAGAAGCCTACGGCGAGGACCGCGCGCTCATCGCCAGGGGACTTTCGGAGATACTCGAGTGGACTACGACGAGGTATATGAAAAGTCCGGAAGGACGGGGAGCTGGTATGTGACTGTCGCGAGGAAGATAGAGAGCGACAAGGCTGACGCAGTGCGCGCGTTCAAGACAGAGCACGACCTGCGCGGGGTGCGGCTCGAACCGGACACAAAGCGCTATTACCCGAACTCATCCCTTGCCTGCCACCTGATAGGCTTTGTCGGCACGGACAACTACGGGCTTGAGGGCATAGAGGCACGGTATGATTCAGTGCTCTCCGGTACGGCGGGGAAGACCGTGCGCGCGACGAACGCCTACGGCACAGAGCTGCTGTTCAATCAGTTTGAGGAATACCGCCCCGGTGAGGACGGCTATGATATAGTGACGACCATTGACTCCACGATACAGTACTACGTGGAGAAGCACCTGCGTCAGGCGGTGGAGGATTACGACATCCAGAACGGCGCGGGGGGCGATCGCCATGGATGTGAACACGGGCAAGATACTCGCAATGGCGTCGCTCGGAAATTATGACCTTAACGATTTCCTTGCGGTCAGCGAGAAGGACAGGGAATATATAGACGAGGCCGAGACGAAGGAGAAGAGGCGGCGGAGCGGCTTGCCGCAGCTCAGGCAAGCAGTGGCGCAACAAAGGCGCTGTCCGATACCTACGAACCGGGCTCGACCTTCAAGATAATCACGCTAGCGATGGCACTCGAAGAGGGCGCAGTGAGTTTAAATGACACTTTCTACTGCGGCGGGAACGTCAGCGTCATCGGACGCACGAGCCCGATACGCTGCTGGAAGACGACGGGGCACGGCTCGCAGACGCTGACACAGGCGGTGCAGCATTCGTGCAACGTCGCGTTTGTGAACATCGGGCAGCGCGTCGGCGCGGAGCGGTTTTACGATTACTGCGAGGCCTTCGGCTTCCTGCGCCTGTCGGACGACGGACGCGAGCCTCACGGCCAAGACGGGGATAGACCTGTCGGGTGAGCAGGAGCATCTGGTGGAGCAAGAATACATTCTGCTCGCCGAAAAACCTGTCGCAGCTCGCGGCGGCATCCTTCGGCCAGACCTTACAATTACCCGCTTCAGCTCGTGTGCGCCGTGAGCGCGTGTGTGAACGGAGGGTACCTGATGGAGCCCTACGTTGTGCAGCGGATGCTGAACCCAGACGGGAGCGTTGCATACGAGCGCGAGCCGCACAGAGTGCGGCAGGTCATAAGCGACAGCACGAGCGAAAAGGTGCGCACGATACTTGAACAGGTGGTCGGCGACTCAAAGGAGGGCACAGGGCGAAACGCTGCTGTCAAGGGCTACCGCATCGGCGGCAAGACCGGCACGAGCGAGAAAGTCAGCCTTGAGGCGCAGACCGGACAGAAGGAATACATAGTCTCCTTCATAGGCTTCGCACCGGCGGATAAGCCGCGCATAGCGCTGCTGGTGTTTCTGGATACACCGTCGAATAGATCCGGGATATACATAAGCGGCGGCCAGATGGCAGCGCCGGTCGTCGGGAGCATGATGGCGGATATCCTGCCGTACATGGGCGTTGAAGCCGAGACGGACGCAGAGCGCGGCGAGGCCGTGATGCCGATGGCTGTGGGGCAGAGCCTGCACGGCGCGGCGGAGCTGATAAAGGACGCGGGACTCAGGTACCGCACGATAGGCCACGGCGACACCGTGACGAGGCAGCTCCCGGCGGCGGGCTCGGCCATAGCCGAGGGAGCGAGATAATCCTGTATCTCGACGCGGAGATATCCCAAGACACGGAGACGGTGCCCGACCTCACCGGGATGAGCTATGACGAGGCGCGAGATACACTGTCATACTACGGGCTTTATATTTCAACGAGGAGCACCGTGACAGACAGCGCCGCGCAGACCGTGAGCGGGCAGAGCATAGCCGCCAGGACAGGGGTTGACCACGGTTGTATAATAGAAGTATCACTCATCGATCAGGATGATTCGATACTCGGAAAATATTAAAATCACGGCTCAAGATAAAAAATATAAGGTAGGCAGTCGGGAGGACGGATAATGAAGCTGAAAGAGCTGATAAAGGATATAGAGGTACTGAGCACGAATGCGGCACCGGACACGGAGATAAGCGGGATCAGCTATGACTCGCGCCTGCCGCGTCCGGGCGATCTGTTCGTCGCGATAAAGGGCTTTGAGACAGACGGACACCGCTATATTCCCAAGGCGATGGAGGAAGGGCGCGGCCGCAGTGCTGTGCGAGGATATCCCGGCGGACGGAACGCCTTATGTGCAGACAGCCGACTGCCGCTTCGGACTTGCAATGGCGAGCCGAGAGTTCTTCGGTAACCCCGCGTCGGAAATGAAGATGATAGGCTTCACCGGCACGAGCGGAAAAACCAGCTCGACCTACATAATGAAGCACCTGCTCGAAGCGGAGCTTGACGCGAAGGTCGGCCTTATAAAGGGACTAACGGCAACATGATAGGCGACGAGTTCCTGCACTCGGAGCACACGACGCCGGAGAGCTACGAGCTGCACAAGCTCTTCCGCGAGATGGCGGACGCAGGCTGCACGCATGTGGTAATGGAGGTATCGTCCCATTCGCTGACGCTTGAGCGCGTGGCGGGGATCATGTTTGACGTGGCGGTGTTCACGAATCTTTCGCAGGATCACCTCGACCTGCACGGGACGATGGATGAATACGCCGCGGCAAAAAGAAGGCTTTTCTCCCAGTGCCTGTGGGCTGCGTAAATGCGGACGATGAGTGCGCGCCGTTCATGCTCGAGGGCGCGAAAGTGCCCGATGCTGACCTATTCGGCAGCGGGCGGGGATGCCAAGCTCAAGGCGGAGAATGTACGTACCTGACGGGCGAGGGAGTGCATTTCGAGGCGGTATACGGCGCGGAGCGCGTGCAGACGGAGCTTGCGATACCGGGGATGTTCTCGGTATACAACGCCCTCGGCATCATCGCGGCGGGGCTGAGCCTCGGGATAAGCCTTGAAAAGTGCTGCCCATGCGCTCTCCAGTGCCAAGGGCGTCAAGGGCACGCATGGAGCGCGTGCCGACCGACGGGGATTATCGATAATCATTGACTATTCACACAAGCCTGACGCGCTTGAGAAGGTGCTCAAGACGCTGCGCCCGATAACGGCGGGCGGCTTATCGCGCTCTTCGGCTGCGGCGGCGACAGGGACCGCGGCAAGCGGCCGTATCATGGGGCGCGATCGCGGCGGACAACGCCGACCTCGTCATCGTCACGAGCGATAATCCCCGCACTGAGGAGCCGATGGCGATCATCGACGAGATAGTCGAGGGCATCAAAAAACAAGCGCACGCCGAAGAAACGGTTATCTGCGACAGGGCGGAGGCGATACACTGGGCTATTGACAACGCCCGCCCCGGTGATGTAATATTACTTGCTGGCAAAGGTCACGAGGATTACCAGGTCGTGGGGCATGAAAAGCGCCACATGGACGAGCGTGAGATCGTGGCAGACTGGCTGGAAAGAGAAAAAGTCTTGACCGTGAAAACGGGACGCCGAGCTTTGCTCCGTATTATAATCTTGGGAGAACACCATGACGATAAAGTTGATAACCGCGTTTCGTGCTGGCATTCCTGTTTGCCACGGCGTTCGGCAAATTCTATATTCCGTGGCTCAGGCGCAGAAGGCGGGGCAGGAGATAAAACAACAGGTCGACATGGCATAAGGCCAAGAGCGGCACCCCCACGATGGGCGGCGTGATGTTCATTCTCGCGGCGGTCACGTTCGTGTGTCTGACCGTCGGCTTTGACGGAATGCTCCACGGGGAACTTGTGCATATCTTCGTGCTGCTGTTTCGCTGGGTGTTTGGGCTATCGGCTTCCTCGACGACTGGGAGAAGCTGAAAAAGAAGCAGAATCTCGGTCTCACGGCAAAGATGAAGTTTCCTTTTGCAGCTCGGCGCGGCGCTCGTGTTCGTGCTGCTGATGCGCGAGATAGGCTATGTCAGGTCTGACCTCTATATCCCGTTTTTCAATGTGACGGTCTATATGCCCGAGTGGCTGTACTTCGTGTTCGCTGCCTTCGTTATCGTCGGCACGGTCAACGCCGTGAACATTACCGACGGTATTGACGGGCTTGCATCCGGAACGAGCATCCCTGTGTGCCTTTTCTATGTCGCGGTCACGATGCGGTGGGGCAGAATTATCTCGAGCTTGGCATCTTTGCGTCCGGTCTTGTCGGCGGGCTGATGGGCTTTCTCGTCTATAACTTCAACCCGGCGAAGGTGTTCATGGGCGACACGGGGTCGCTTTTCCTCGGCGGAGCCATCGCCGCGCTGGCGTTTCGCATATGACATGCCGCTGATCCTCGTGACGCTCGGCTTTATCTATATACTCGAGACTCTTTCCGACATTATTCAGGTCACTTATTTCAAGCTCACGCACGGCAAGCGCATGTTTAGAATGGCTCCGCTGCACCATCACCTTGAAATGGGCGGCTGGACGGGAAAGAAGTGGAAAGAAAAGAACTTTTTCGTTCTTTTTACCGGCATATCTCTGAGCTATGGCTATCATATCATTTATGGGGGTGTATCAGCGTTATTCGCCTGATAAATGATTGTATGATCAAGTCGGGGAGGTGGGAAGATGCGTTATGAAAGCGCCCGCCTCGCCGACTTTTCGGTATCGGGAGATACCAAACGGCGGCAGCAGCTTTGACGGAGCGTTCTTCACGCTTTCTATGCTGCTGCTGCCTTATCGGAGTGATAATGGTGCTCTCGTCGAGCTACGCGAGAGCCTATTACGATCCGGGCAACGGACCGGAGGCAACGCGGCATACTACTTCGTACGGCAGCTTATCTTTGCGCTGCTCGGGATCGGCTGCATGCTACTGGCGTCTAAACTTCCGATGGGCTTTACAGGCGCTACGCGCCACTTTCTGCTGCGTGACGCTGGTGCTGCTGATGCTCGTGCCGTTCATCGGCGTGAAGGCAAACGGCGCGCGGCGCTGGCTCGGCGTCGGCGGACTGACGGTGCAGCCGTCGGAGCTTGCAAAGCTTGCGGTGATACTCGTTTTGCGTGGCTCATCTGCCGCTTCCGCGGGGAAGGATGCGCACGGTGCGCTATGGGCTGCTGCCGTTCGGCGGGATTTTCACCGCCATCGTCGGGCTGCTCGTCTGGAGCCGCATTCTCCGCATCGGTCATCATCCTTGCCATCGGCGCGGTCATGCTGTTTCTCGGAGGGTGAGCTTTGCGTGGTTTGCGGGAGCTTTCGCCGCGGCAGGCGCGGGACTTGCCGTGCTGCTGACCTTCTTCCCCTACGCTTCGACGCGCATCAGCACGTGGCGCGACCCGTTTGCCGATACTCGGACGGGGGGTATCAGATCGTGCAGTCGCTCTATTCCATCGGTTCAGCGGCGGGCTGAAGCGGTCTCGGTCTCGGCGGCAGCCGGCAGAAGTTTCTCTATCTGCCGGAGGAGCATAACGATTTCATCTTTTCCATCGTGCGAGGAGCTTGGCTATGTCGGCGCCATCGATCCTGATCCTTTTTGCGATGCTCATCTGCGCGGGCTACTGATCGCGCTCCACCGCCCGACAGGTTCAGCTTTCTTCGTCTGCGCCGGCATCACGACGCTGCTGTCGATCCAGGTGTTTTTGAACATCGCGGTCGTCACGAACCTCATCCCTTTGTACGGGCATTTCGCTGCCGTTTTTCAGCTATGGCGGCACGGCGCTGCTCATGCAGCTCGGTGAAATGGGCATTATTCTGAGCATATCGCGCGCGACATTCCGACGAAAAAAGCGCGCTAGTATCTGACTTTGTAATATCCGGCAGCCCGCCTTCGGCGCGGACTGCCAATTTCCGCTTTTTGATCCTGGGAGGCATATGAACTTTCTCTTTACCTGCGGCGGCACCGCAGGCCACATCAACCCCGCGCTCGCGGTTGCGGGCATCCTGCGCGACCGGATGCCCGACTGCGGCATCTCTCTTCGTCGGCGCCAACGGCAAGATGGAGACGGACCTCGTCCCGCGCGCGGGCTACGACATCGTGACCGTGGAGGTCACGAACATCCACCGCAGCCTCAAGCCATCGGAGATCGCGTATAACTTCCGCTCGCTGCACAATGCGCGGCAGGCGACGAAAGACGCGCGCAAGATCATCGAGGACTTTCAGCCCGACATCGCCATCGGCACCGGCGGCTATGTCTGCTACCCCGTGCTCAAGGCAGCGGCGCAGCTCGGTATCCCGACCATCGTGCATGAATCCAACGCCGTGCCCGGCCTGACGACGAAGATGCTTGCCGGCGCGGTCGACCGCATTCTCGTCGGCTTCGAGGAGAGCAAGCAGCACTACAGCGAGCAGGAAAAGGTCGTCGTCACCGGCACGCCGGTGCGCGGCGCGTTCACGGCCTGCTCCAAGGCGGAGGCCAAGCGCCAGCTCGGACTCGACCCGGACAAGCCGCTGGTCGTGTCGGTCTGGGGCTCGCTCGGCGCATCGTACATGAACGAGGTCATGACGGCGTTCATCACGCGCGCCGCCGTCACGGACGCACCGTTTGCGCTCATCCACTCGGCCGGGCGCAACGGCTATGAGAAGATGCACACGGCCCTGCTCGAAAAGTGCCCGGCCGATCTCGCCGCGCACGGCATGGACGTGCGGCCGTATATTTATGACATGCCGCTCGTCATGGACGCGGCCGATCTCGTGCTCTGCCGCGCGGGCGCGTCCACGCTCGCGGAGCTCTCGTGCATCGGCAAGCCCGCGATCCTCATCCCGTCGCCGAACGTCACAAACAACCATCAGGAGCGCAACGCGCGCGTGCTCGAGCACGCCGGCGGGGCGAAGGTGCTGCTCGAGGGCGCGTTCACGGCGGACGATCTGTATAACCTCGTCAGCGACCTGCTCGCCGACCCCGCGCAGCTTGCGCAGATGGCGCAGAACATGAAATCCGCCGGCGTTGCCGACGCCGCCGAGCGCATTACCGATCTGGTGCTGAAACTGGCCGACCGGCACGCAAAATGACAATCTCGCGGTGCTGCCGATCATGGCGGCATCCGTGCTCGCCGGCAGTGAGACGGTTCTGCACAACGTGCCCGACCTGAAGGACGTGACGATCACGCTGCGCATCCTGCGCCATCTCGGCTGCACGGCGGAGCGCGACGGGGACACGGTGCGCATTGATTCCCGCGGCATGAACCGCGACTTCATCCCGCACGATCTCATGCGGGAGCTGCGCTCCTCGGTCATTTTTCTCGGCGCGATCCTCACGCGCTTCGGAACGGCGAGCCTGTCCATGCCGGGCGGGTGCGAGCTCGGCCCGCGGCCGGTGAACCTGCACCTCGACGCGCTGCGCGCGCTCGGCGCGGAGGTCACGGAGCGCGGCGGGACATCGTCTGCTGCGCGCACGATCTGGGGGGCGCGGCGCATCCTGCTGCCGTTTCCGAGCGTCGGCGCGACGGAAAACGCCATGCTGGCCGCCTGCGCGGCGGCGGGGGGAGACGGTCATCTGCAACGCCGCGCGCGAGCCGGAGATCCTCGACCTGCAGTGCTACCTGCGCAAGCTGGGCGCGCGCATTTCCGGCGCCGGCACCTCAACGGTCACGGTCGGCGGTTTCCGGCCGCAGCCATTTGTGGAGCACACGATCATGCCGGACCGCATCGTCGCGGCGACGATTTTGTGCGCCGGAGCCGCGTGCGGCGGTGATCTGGAGCTGCAGGGCGTTGATCCGGACCACTTTTTGACCGTTCTGGACTCGCTTTCCGAAGCGGGGTGTGCTATAATCAAAACGGCGTCCACCGTGCGCCTGACATCCACCGGGCGGCTTACGGCGCCGCGGCCGGTTGTCACGCAGCCGTATCCGGGCTTTCCCACGGATGCGCAGCCGCCGCTCATGGCGGCCTGCCTGAAGGCAAAGGGCACCACGGTGTTCACCGAAAACATCTTCACCAACCGTTATCGTCATGCCGAGGAATTTCGGCGTCTGGGCGCAGCCGTCAGCATCGAGGGGCGCGTGGCCTATGTCACCGGCGTCGACCGGCTCACCGGCGCGCCGCTCACATCGAGCGACCTGCGCGGCGGCGCGGCCATGATCGTGGCCGGCCTCTCCGCCGAGGGCGAGACCGAGATCCTCGACAACGGCTATATCAACCGCGGCTACGACCGCTTCGATGCGTGCCTGTCGGCGCTTGGGGCCGATGTGCGCTGCGCGGCGCCGCGGTGAAAGGAATCACCTGCCTATGAAACAATCGAAGCAGCCCGGGCCGCGCCGCGCGCGCCGACCCCGCCGCCCATCCGGCGGCCGGGGCAGGTCGCTGCTGCAGCCGCTGATCTTTCTGCTGATCTGCGCGGCGCTCGTCCTGGGCATGAGCGTATTTTTCCGTGTTGCAAAGATCGAGGTCGTGGGCAACTCCATCTACACGGCCGAGGAGGTCGTCGAGGCCTCCGGCATCGGCACGGGCGACAATCTGTTTTTCATCAACCGTTTCTCGGCCGCCAGCCGCATCTTCAGCAAGCTCCCGTATGTGGACAAAGCGAAGGTCACGCGCGCGCTGCCCAACCGCGTCACCATCACGATCCAGGAGAGCAGCGCCATGGCCTATGTTCAGGCGGATGGCGGCTACTGGGTCTTGGATCAGAACTGCAAGCTGCTCAAATCCGTCACGGAGAGCGAGCTGACCGGCCTTGCCCGGGTCGACGGCATTACGCCGGTCGAGCCGAAGGTCGGCGAGGTGCTCAACGCCGGTGAGGCCGATGCGCCGAAGGTCACGTACCTCGCGGCGATCCTCGGCCAACTGCTCACGCGCGACATGGCGTCCAAGGTCACGGTCATCGACCTGTCGGATGCGTCCAACCCCGGCTTTACCTATGACGGACGATTCACGGTGCGCCTCGGCGCGAATGAAAATGTCGAGTACAAATTCGGTATGCTGCAAAGCGCGGTCTCCCAGCTCACGGCCAGCGATGCCGGCACCATCGACCTGTCGATCGACAAACGCGCACATTTCAGCCCCGGCTGATTGTTCACAAAAAAAGATTGACCTGATAAGGAAAACGATATAAAATGGGAAAGAATAAGAACAAACAGAAGCGCAACCCGCCAAAAAACGGCTTCCAGAGCGCACATGCGCCGGCCGCCGATACAAATAGAAACAACAGGGAGGAACCGAATATGTCCTTTGCTACCGAGTCCGGTCCGGAAAATGTCGTCACCATCAAGGTCGTTGGCGTCGGCGGGGCCGGCAACAACGTCGTAAACCGCATGGTTAAGTCCGGCACTCAGGGAATTGAGTACGTGGCTGTCAATACAGATAAGCAGGCTCTGGCCGTCTCGAGCGCGGATCAGAAGATCCAGATCGGCGAGAAGCTGACCCATGGTCAGGGCGCCGGCAGCGATCCTGACGTCGGCAAGCGCAGCGCCGAGGAGAGCCGCAACAACATCGCCAAGAGCCTGGAGAATGCGGACATGGTCTTCATCACCGCCGGCATGGGCGGCGGCACCGGCACGGGCGCAGCACCCACGATCGCGGACATCGCCCGCGAGGCCGGCATCCTGACCGTCGGCGTCGTCACCAAGCCCTTCAAGTTCGAGGGCAAGCGCCGCATGGATCAGGCTATGGTCGGCATCAACGAGCTGCTGGGCAAGGTCGACTCCCTGCTCATCATCCCGAACGACCGGCTGAAGTTCGCCACCGACCAGAAGGTCACGCTGGCCAACGCCTTCGAGATCGCGGACGATGTCCTGCGTCAGGCCGTCGTGAGTATCTCGGACCTCATTAAGAACACCGGCTTCATCAACCTCGACTTTGCGGACGTCACCTGCGTCATGAAGGACGCCGGCTTCGCCCACATGGGCGTCGGCCGCGCCGCCGGCAAGGGTAAGGCGGAGGACGCCGCCCGCATGGCCGTGGCCAGCCCCCTCATGGAGACGTCTATCAACGGCGCGCGCGGCGTGCTCATCAACATCACCGGCTCCGAGGATATGGGCCTGGAGGATGTCGAGACGGCCGCAAACCTCGTTCAGGAGGCTGCGCACCCGGACGCCAACATCATCTTCGGTGCGAGCTTCGATCCCTCGCTCGACCAGGAATAAGAAAATAAATGAACCCCACCGGCAGAATTTTTCCGGTGGGGGTTCGCTTTTAGGTGTCACGATGTGTATCAGTCTCTTGAAAATATATCGCGGGTATAAACCTTATCCTCAACGTCGCGCAGATCGTCGCAGAAGCGGTTTGCGATGATAACATCGCACATGGACTTGAATTCGGCGAGATCGTCAATGCGGCGGCTGTTGAAGAAGTTGTCCTCTTTGAGCGTCGGTTCATAGACGACCATCTCAACGCCCTTGGCCTTGATGCGCTTCATGACGCCCTGAATGCTCGAAGCACGGAAGTTATCGGAGCCGGACTTCATGGTGAGGCGGTAGACGCCATGACGCAGTCCTTCTTACCGTCAAAGAAGCCAGCCCTTGCGCAGGACGCTGTCAGCAATGACATCCTGCGGGTGCGGTTGCTCTCGACGATGGCGGAGATGAGGTTCTCGGGACGTCCTGGTAATTGGCGCGCAGCTGTTTGGTGTCCTTGGGCAGGCAGTACCCGCCGTAACCGAAAGAGGGGTTGTTGTAGTGTGTGCCGATGCGCGGGTCAAGGCATACGCCCTCAATGATCTGCTTCGTGCTCAGACCGCGCGCTTCGGCGTAGGTGTCGAGCTCATTGAAGAAGCTGACGCGCAGGGCAAGGTAGGTGTTTGCGAAAAGCTTCACGGCCTCGGCCTCGGTCGGGTTCGTGTACAGAACGGGGATATCCTCTTTTACGGCTCCCTGCACAAGCAGATGTGCAAAGGTGTGCGCCGCCTTTGAGACGCTCATCACCGGTCGGCGCGCCGACGATTATACGTGAGGGATAGAGGTTATCATACAGTGCACGGCCTTCGCGCAGGAACTCCGGGGGAGAAGATGATGTTCTCCGCTGCCGAACTCGCGGCGTACCTTTTCGGTATAGCCGACGGGGACGGTGGACTTGATGACCATTATCGCATTGGGGTTCACATCCATGACGATACGGATAACGTCCTCAACGCAGGAGGTGTCAAAATAATTCTTGTCGGGGTCGTAGTTCGTAGGAGTTGCGATGACGACGGAACTCGCGTCGCGGTACGCGCACTTATTGGTCGTTGCAGTGAGGTTCAGCTTGTGCGAGGCGAGGTATTCTTCAATCTCCTTATCCTTTATGGGCGACTTGCCGGAGCTCGACCTGGCGGGGGTGGTGCTCACGGCGTAGACCTCGTCATGTTGGGACAGCAGCACTGCCAGAGACAGACCGACATATCCGACACCGGCGACTGCGATTTTCATAAGCGTTCTCCTTTATCTATTTATATCTTATAGTATTCCTTGTACCAGCGCGCGAAGCGGCGCAGCCCCTCACGGGCGGAGTGTCCGGCCTGAAACCGAAAGTCGCGCTCAAGCGGGCGGTGTCCGCGTAGGTTATTGGCACGTCGCCCGGCTGCATCGGGAACAAGCTGCTTATGCGCTTCAAAATCATAATCCGCAGGGAGCACACCGGCACTGACAAGCTCCTCGGACAGGATGCGCACAAAAGTCCAGCAGGTTCTCGGGGTGACTGTTGCCGATGTTATAGACCTTGTACGGCGGGACAGGCAGCCCATCTTCACCGGTGGCGCGCTCGGGAGCCTTCGCCATGACGCGCATGACGCCCTCGACGATATCGTCGATATACGTAAAGTCACGCTTGCAGTTGCCGTAATTGAATATCTTTATAGTTTCACCGGCACGCAGCTTGTTTGTGAAGCCGAAGTACGCCATGTCGGGACGCCCGGCGGGCCGTACACCGTGAAGAAACGCAGACCGGTGCTCGGGATGTTATAGAGCTTCGCGTATGCATGCGCCATAAGCTCATCCGATTTCTTGGATTTGCGGCGTAGAGACTGACGGGATTATCGACCTTGTCGTCGGTCGAGTAAAGGGGACTTTTTGTTGCTGCCGTAGACAGAGGAGCTGGAGGCATATACAAGATGCTCCACGCCCTTTGCACCGTTATCATATGAGTGGCGGCAGGCTTCAAGGATGTTGTAGAAGCCGATGAGGTTGGACTCTATGTACACATCGGGGTGATCGATAGAGTAGCGCACACCGGCCTGAGCCGCAAGGTTGACGACGATATCGGGCTTATACTCGGCAAAGATGCCGTCAATGACCGCCTTATCGGCCATGTTGCCGCGGACGAAGGAAAAGCGGCAGCCGGAGCTTTCACGCTCCCTGCGCGAGTGGGCACGGAGCTTTCAAGGCGGTACCCTTGAGGGGAGACCTCATAATAATCGTTCATGCTGTCGATGCCGACGACATGGACGCTGTTGCCATTCAGCAGCGCTTCACACAGAAAGCTGCCGATGAACCCGGCAGCGCCGGTGACAAGCACTGTCTTGTTTTCAAAATCTGCCATAGAAGAAACATCCGTTCGTTAATATTTATATACGTTATAATACACCAGTTCCACCCAAACATCAAAGGCTAAAGTCCGATGCTTGGGCGGAACTGGCATACTATTCGGAGACGGCAGGGTCGGCGGAAATAACCTCGATCTGGCTGTTCTCGACGATGTGGAGCTGAAGCGTGCACCTCGGCAGGCTCGTTGTCCTCCCAGCTGCGCGTAGCGGAAGTTTATTGTCACTTCACCGAAAGCGGAGCCGAAGTTTGCAAAGCTTGCGACCCATGTACCGCCGACGCCGACCGCGTCAGGTGCGGCTTCGTCCTGAACGTATTCCCTGCGTAAGAAGCTCTATGGCCTGGTCGTTGGAGATCTCATAGCTCCAGTCATAGCCGGTCGAAGGATTTGAGGGCAGACGAACTGTCAGAATGGTGTCGTCGTTTTGCAGCTCATACCATGCTTCGCCGCTTTCGACGGCGGGTGTTTCGGCAGTTGGAGTCACCTCTGCGGCGGGCGTCTCGGTCGGTACGGTAACGACTTCGGCAGTACCGGAACCGCAGGCAGCGAGGGAGAACACGGCGGCAAGCGTGAGTATAAAAGCAATCATCTTTTTCATTGTTATTTCCTCCTTGCGTGGATATATTTATTATATACCTCGCAGACATTTGACGAAAGACTTCGGGAGAAAGTTCCGAATATATTTACAAAATCGTGCGCGGCGGGTATAATCCGGATATATCAAAAACACGGAGTACAGCTAATGAAGAAACATCTTTTTCTGACCGGTGTGTCCGGCATAGGTAAAACGACGATTATAAGACAGGCTCTCGGCAGGGCGGCAGGCTACGCGGGCGGCTTTATAACGGAGCGTGTGACGGACAGCGACGGACATGCTGAGGGCTTTGACCTCTATCCCGCCGCGGCGGCAATTGGGCATGACGGCTTTGATGGACTGCGCTTTCTTGACCTCGGCACTGTACCGCCGCGGAAGGACAACGAGGTGTTCCGCGAGAGCGCGGCGCAGATGCTCAGGGAGGCGGGTTCTACCCGTTCGTGATGCTCGACGAGATCGGCGGCTTTGAGATGCTGATACCGCAGTTCCGCAATGAGCTTGCGCAGCTGCTCAACTCTAACGCGCCGATAATAGGCGTCATCAAGGGCGCGGAGAACGCCGAGGAGCTGAGAGCAAGCTTCGGGCTCGGCGAGAAGTTCACGATGCTGACGGATAACCTGCGCGCGGTGCTGGCAAACGATGAGGACACGGTCGTCATCGAGGTGAAGCAGCGCGGCGACAGACGGCAAGGCGAATAGTCGAGGCCTGGGTGAAGGAGTACGCGGACATAAGGTAATGAAATCCGTCCTATGGACGGATGAAATCTGACTTCGTCAGATGAAATCCAGCCCGCGGTTGGATGAAATCGCCGCCATAGGCGGCGGATATGGTGTCCCCTGCGGACGAATCAAAATAGAATGGGCGCACTGCAGGTATTGCAGTGCGCCCATTTTTAGGAGAAAGATAATTACTTGGTCTTGACGGACTCGTTCATCGGGGGAACCATGTACTCATTGTACGGGAACTGATCGGTCGTGACATAACCGGCGGGAGCGTCAATAAGCTGCGGGATGCGGTTGACAAGCGTGGCGCAGGTCAGCTCAACGGTCGCGGGCTGGTTGACGATGCAGGTCGTCTCAGGCTCGCCGTGCAGCGTCCAGACGTTCTTGTCGGTCTCTTCGGGGTTATAGATCTTGCCGACGCATTCGGTGACGAGGGTGATGCCCTCCTCGGTCTCGGTGGTGACGATGGCGCGCATACCGGTCGCGTTGCCGGCCTCAACGACCATGCCGAGAGTCTCGGACTTGAGGTCTTCCTTATCGACGCAGGGGATGCACTTCTGGGTCTGGGAGGTGATGTGCAGATTCATCTTGCTGCACAGCCAGCCGTTCTGGTTCCACATATAGGAGGGGACATACTTGCCGCTCTCGACAAGCTCCTTCATCTCATCGGACGGAGTGTCATTATAGCAGCCGATGGTCTTGTTGAACTCATCGATCGTGAGGCCAGCGCCGTGACCCTCGGCAAGAGCGACGCCGTAGTCCTCAACGTTATACCAGCTGCTGCCTTCGATCTTTTGTGATTTTGTGGGAGGAGCCGGCAAGGTTCGTGACCATGGTGCCCCAATAGAGGTCGCAGTAGCCGACACCGGTGAGTGTGCAGCCGCCTTCCTTGGCGAGCTTATCGAGCTTTGCGGTGAGAGCGGGGGAGGAGTTCCACGGATAGAGGGCTTCCTCGCAGGTGGTGATGGCGTTGACGCCGTGCTTTGCGCAGATGGTGAAGATATCCTCCAGCTCCGCGACGGTGCTGCGCGTGGCGATGATGCACACATCGGGCTTGAGCTCACCGATGCGCTTGTCCGCGTCGGCGGAGTTCTCGACCGTGACGCCGACGAAGGGATAACCGTTGCCTATAATCTCGGAGACATCCTTGCCGATGTGGGTCTTGTTGCGGCAGAAAGCGCCGACCAGCTCACCGCCGTGCTCAAGCACATAACGCATGAGATAGCGGCTCATCTTACCTGCACCGTACTGAACGACTTTTGATTTTGCGATCCATATAATTGCCTCCTCAAATTGTTTGTAAAATTTGGTTAGTTTTTTAACAACCTTACGAGGCTTATTATACAGATTATTGTTACAATAATGTCAAGGAAAATTTTACTGCGCAAATCAACCAAAAACGCACGGGGATTTGTGCTTTATAGAACATGCGGCGGCGGTCAAAATCGAGCATCGGGAAGTCGACAACGACCTCACAGATGTAGTCCCCGGCGATCTCGCAGCCGCGTGTCTGCACATAGTCCAGCAGGCGGCGGACGTTTGCGGCTTCCATGCTGAATTCGTCCGAGCACAGGCAGAGGTACGACGCGGCGGGCAGCGTCTCCATCGCCTGAGAGCTGTCGTCCTCATCGACGAAAAGAAAGACCTCGTTTGAAAACAGCGCGTCCGGGACAAGGTGCTCACGGCGGATTATAGTGCCGATATTGGTGAAATACGACAGGGGCATATTGTTCGCGACGAGGTTGGTTTTCATCTGACGAAGCATGTATTCGTAGCCGCTTTCGTCCTGATCGAAGTAGTTCACGTCGCAACTATAGCGGAAAATGCGGCGCTCAGGAATATATTCGAGGAAAATTTCACCGTTTCGCGGCATTGCCTCATAGCGGCGGTAGTTATCTAGCGTGCGAGTGATGGCACTCTGAGAGCGGCGCAGCGCCGGATGCGCTCCTCAATGCTGGCGGCCTGCTCGGAGAGCAGAGCGCGCAGCACCGGGATCGTTGCTGTCGAGAAAGCTGCGTATCTGCCGCAGCGTCATTCCAGATCTTCATGTTATTCTGGATGAGGTCGAGCTTTGCAGACTGGATGATGTGATAATAGCGATAGCCCGTGACGGATCGACGCAGCGGGGACGAGCAAACCTTCCTTGTCGTATAACCTCAGCGTCTGTTCACTGACATGATTAAAAGCTCGGCCATCTGCCCAATCGACAGCTTTTGCAGATCCATAAACTCTCTCCAACTATAAGGTTTGAACCATTATATTGCGGCACCGGCGGCTATGTCAAGACGGGGAAAATAAAACTGCTCCGTGTGAAACGGAGCAGTGGTGGAAAATTTATTGTTCGGCGGCTGGGATCCTTTTCTTCTTCGGCTCGATCTCGCTGACGAGCATTGCACCGATGACGAGCACGCAGCCTATGGCGGAGACGGCGCTCATGTCCTCGCGGAGGAGGACGACGGACAGAAGGATCGCGGTTATGGGGTCTATGTAGCTGAGCACGGCGGCGGTCTGTGCGGGGATGCCGGCGATACCGCCGAAGTAGAGGGTGTATGCAAAGCCGGTGTGGATAATGCCCGCGACGAGGAGCAGCATGACAGGCGCGAAAGTGAACTCGAGCGCGGCGACGTTTTCAGTCAGCAGCACATAAGGCAGCATCACAATGCTCGAAATGCCGAGCTGCATTATAGTCCTGTCACCGGCGGAGATGTCCTTGAGCGTCTTGTTGAGCATGACGATAACGGCGTAGGTAACGGCGGAGACAAGGCCGAGAATGATGCCCTTGAGGCCGTACAGCCCGGTCTCCAGAACGCCGGAGACGAGCACCATACCGAGCAGCGCCACAGCAACGCAGCCGAGCTTGCGCGCGGTCAGCCGCTCTCCGAGGAGCAGGGGAGGCCAGCGTGAGGAAGACGGGGGACATATAATAGCACACCGTGGCCACGGCGACGGAGGTATAATTATACGCCTCGAAGAGCAGCAGCCAGTTGAAGCCGAGCAGCGCACCGGAGAGGGAGAAGTGTTTTGAGATTGCGTTTCACGGCGGCGCGGTCTATCCATGTGCGTGTGACGACGCGGAAGCACAGCAGAAAGAGAAAGCCGATGGCGGCGCGGGCAAACGCGATGAAGCTGGAGGGATAGGGGATATTCTTTCTGACGACGCCGATCGTGCCGTATATGAGAAGCGCGATTATAAGCTTGAGTTTATCGGAATTGTAAGATCTCATTGTCTCACCTGCGTATAAAGAAATTACCGGGTTCGACGGATATTCCGTGAACCCGGCAATTATAAAGCAGTATGCATTATCTTGTCAAGTGAGCGTTATGCACCGGTCGGGCAGACATAGGCGTAAATCTCGCCGCCGTACTCAATGATGCCGGCGCTCAGGTCATAGAAGTCAGCGCTGTCGGCAAAGCTCACGGTATCGGGGCGGAGAGGGAGACGGTTTTGCCCGAAAGCACCGCGTTAATACGGTAAAAGCTGCACCCGGCTTTATCGGAAAGGTAAGCGGGAAGCTTTTGACAAGCTGGGAATATTCTTTGCTGCTCTTGCTGACGCTTACGGCGCGGAGCGTGTCAAAATCTGCCGCTTCCTCCGCGGGATACTTGAAGCAGAGCGATGTGCCGCCGCAGTCAACGAGAGCGCGGCGGGTACCGTTCCAGTTGTCAATGACCTTTTCCATGTTCATGTACCCGAAGATATCCGCATCCGTCGTCAGGCGCGGACGCTCGCGCACAGTACCGGCGCTGTTGCCTTCGATATCCACAAAGCTGAACGCACCGGAAGAACTGAGGCCACGGCAGCGTCGGTGACGATGCCGATATGCGAGGGGCTCAGGCCGCCGTCATATGAGACGACAAGGTCGCCGCGGCGCGGGACATAGCTCCTGCCGGCCTCGAACACACCGGCCTGCCTGAACTTTTCGACCATTGCAATGCAGCCGGATTCATACGGAACGGCGGCGCGGGGATTCCGGCGTAATTTGCGCAGAACGAGACGAACATGACGCACCACTCACCGTAGGGGGAAGCCGTACCAATCGCCGTAACGGGTATAGGGCAGCATGGCAGAACCGTCTTCGGCGGGGATGGAATTTTCAGCGAGCGGAGTATAGCCGAGCTGGGAGCGTGCGACGGTGACAAAGTCGTCACGCCAGTTGCCGGACAGAGAATCAGGCAGCGTGGCTTCCCAATCCTCAGGCGTCTCGACATTGTCCATGGAGACATAGTAGCAGCTCCTGCTGTGGCTGTGCTCGGGGACTGTGCAATGCAGTTCCTTTCATAACAGCTGTCAATATGCCTGTGCCCGCCCTCAATGTCATATTCGGGCAGAGTGCAGGTCAGGACAGACTGAAGCTCAAAGCAGCTCTCGTCATGCGCATGGTTCTCATCGGCGCAGACAAGCACCTCGCACTGCTCATAGCAATTATCATCATGCATGATACTCGGGAGCTTCCTCAAGCTCGCAGATGAGGACGGGAGTGTAGCAGGCATCATAATGCGTGTGCTCCTCAAGGCCGCACTGAAACTCACCCGTCAGCGCATATGCTTCGGGAGAGAAGGGCAGCACGACCGCAGCCGCCAGAGCGGCGCACAGTATGCGATATGACGTTTTGAAAAAAGACTTTTTCATCATATTACAAATAAAACGCAACAATAGACAAAATGGTAATAAAAATAATGCCAAACTACTGTATGTAGTGTACACCATGAAACTAAAAAAGTCCAGAAAATTTTATCATCTTTTGAAAATATTAAGAACTAAACATCGTGCTTTCAGAGAGGAGTGCACTGCTGACACAAGAGTGCTTGCGCAAATCCGTGCGGTGCTGTATAATTATAAAATGTTTTCGGACAGAGCTATTCCGCATGCAGGACAGGAGCTGATACAATGGATAAAACTGAGATGACGGAGCTGCTCAAGAAAGTAGCGGATGGGATCGTTTCACCGGAAGAGGCGGCGCTCAAGCTGAAGATGCAGCCGTTTATGGAGATAGGCGAGTTTGCAAAGGTAGACTTTCACCGCGGAATACGCCAGGGCGTACCGGAGGTGATCTACGGCGAGGGCAAGACCAAGGAGCATATTCTGTCCATCGCGAGGGCGATGCTGGAAAACGGACAGAAGACCGCGCTCGTAACAAGGATGAACAAAGGAAGCGGCGGACTATGTGGGAGCACAGCTGCCGCTGGAATACAACCCGATGTCGAGAACCGGAATAATAGGCGAGCGCCCGGAGCCGACCGGCAAAGGGGCGAATAGTCGTCGCGACCGGCGGGACGAGCGATATCCCCGTTGCGGAGGAGGCCGCCGTGACAGCGGAGGTGCTCGGCAATGAGGTGCTGCGGCTCTATGACGTCGGCGTGTCGGGTATACACAGGCTGCTGTCGCACATGGAGGATATAATGTCCGCGCGCGTGTCATCGTCGCCGTGGCCGGGATGGAGGGGGCGCTGCCCTCGGTCATCGGCGGGCTTGCCGACTGCCCCTGTTATCGCGGTGCCGACGAGCGTGGGCTATGGCGCGTCCCTCGGCGGCATTGCGGCGCTGCTGAGTATGCTCAACTCCTGCGCGAGCGGCGTGTCGGTCGTGAATATCGACAACGGCTTCGGCGCGGGCTATATGGCAAGCATGATAAACCACCTTGACTGAGTAACTGGAGAGACACACATGACCCTTGAGGAATTTTTTGAAGAGCACCCTAAGATCGCGCTGGCTTTCTCCGGCGGCGTGGATTCGTCCTATCTGCTGTACGCGGCGAGCCGCTGCGGCGCGGACGTTGCGGCGTACTATGTGAAGTCGCAGTTCCAGCCGGAGTTTGAGCTGCGCGACGCGATCGAGCTTGTCCATAAGCTCGGTGTGCGGATGAGGCTTATAGAGCAGGACATCGTTTCCTGCGCGGAGGTCACGCGAACCCGCCCGACCGCTGCTATTACTGCAAGAAGCACATCATGGGCGCGATACGCGAACGCAGCTGCGCCGACGGGTACGCGCTTATAATCGACGGCACGAACGCCAGCGACGATATCGCCGACCGCCCCGGCTACAAGGCGCTCGGCGAGGAGGGGATACTCGCCGCTGAGGATATGCGGCCTGACGAAAGCGGAGATACGCCGCCTGTCGCACGAGGCGGGGCTGCCGACATGGGATAAGCCCGCATACGCCTGCCTTGCCACGCGCATAGCGAGCGGTGAGCAGATCACGGCGGAGAAGCTGCGCGCCGTCGAGCAGAGCGAGGACTATCTGTTTTCACTGGCTTCACGGATTTCCGCGTCCGTGTGCGCGGAAACGGCGCTCTGCTGCAATTCACAGCCGAACAGACGGAGCGCGCACACGAACGCTTCCGGAGATAGAAGAAACTGGCGGAGTATTTTTACTCCGTGACGATAGACCCGAAGGTCAGGGAGAAGAGCTTATGAAAGCGCTGTATTTTGACTGCTCGATGGGTGCGGCGGGGGGATATGCTCACCGCGGCGCTGCTGGAGCTGTACCCCGAAAGAGAAGTTCCTTGCGGAGATGAACAGGGTGTTTGACGGCAAAGCGGTCGTAAGCGCCGCGGCCGACACCAAGTGCGGCGTGATCGGCACACACATCACCGTGACGATAGACGGCGACGAGGAGAGTGAGGGAGCGCAGTACCGCGATCACCACAGGCACACGGACATTGGGGAGATCATGCGCTTTATCGAGTCTGTGCCGCTCCCGGAAAAGGTGCGGCACGACGCGGCAGAGGTCTATAAGATAATCGCCGAGGCGGAGAGCAGCGTACACGGCTGCACCGTTAAGAACGTGCACTTCCATGAGGTCGGCAGCATAGACGCGATGGCGGACGTGCTGAACGTGTGCATGCTGATGCACCTGCTCGCGCCGGAGAAGGTGTACGCCTCGCCCATTAACGTCGGCGGCGGAACAGTGAAGTGCGCGCATGGCGTGCTGCCCGTACCTGCCCCGGCGACGGAGTTTATACTGCGCGGCATACCCACGTATTCGGGCGAGATAAAGAGCGAGCTGTGCACCCCAACGGGCGCGGCGCTGCTCAGATATTTCGTGGACGAGTTCGGCGATGCGCCGGTGATGACCGTCAGCATGGCGGGCTACAGGACTGGCAAAAAGACTTTGAGGTGCTAAACGCCGTCCGTGTCCTGCTGGGCGAGACGGAGACAGCAAGATGAGGTGCTGGAGCTGAGCTGCAATATCGACGACATGACCGGGGAAGAGCTCGGCTTTGCGATGGAGCGGCTGTTTGAGACCGGGGCGCTCGACGTGTGGTTCACGGCGATCGGCATGAAGAAGTGCCGCCCGGGACGTGGCAAGGCAGGTCGCCTGTGCGGCAACGAGGTCGTTCGGCGTACTCGACGATGATGGGGTGCTTGCCGAAGTTCAGCACAAGGTCATATGCCGCTTCGCAGGACGACTGGCCGCCGCCGAAGAACAGGACCTTGTCGCCGACTTCCTTCTTCTCCTTGAGCAGCTCGGTGAACGTGAGCGTCTTCTCAAAGCCGGGGATGGACGGCATGGTGCGCGGCACGGAGCCGCTGGCCACGATGATCTCGTCAAAGCCGCGCAGGGTGTTCAGGTCGGTGACCTCGGTGTTCAGGCGAACGTCGATGCCTTCGCCCTTGATCTCCTTGAGGTACCAGCGGATGAGCTCCTTGTCGTTCTCTTGAACGTCATGGCGGAGGCGGTGAGGAACAGGCCGCCCAGCTCGCCGGTCTTCTCAAAGAGGACCGGGGTGTGGCCGCGCTTCTTGAGCACAAGCGCGCACTCCATGCCGCCCACGCCGCCGCCGATGATGGCGACCTTCTTGGGGTGGCGGGTGGGAACGATCTTATACTTGTTGTGCTGCATGGTCGTCGGGTTCAGCGCGCAGCGACCCAGGTGCAGGGAATCCTGCATGCTCTGGATGTTCGCGGTGCCCTTGAACTTCGCAAAGTTGAAGCAGCCGTTGTGGCAGCGGATGCAGGGCTTGATGTCATCCTGATGGCCCTCTTTGATCTTGTGGATCCACTCGGGGTCAACGAGGTTCTGACGCGCGATAGCGACAGCATCGAGACGGCCGGCAGCGATCTCCTCCGCGGCCTTCACCGGTCCATGCGGCCGGCGCAGGCGACCGGGCGGCTCGTGAACTGCTTGATGTGCTCGACGTACTCGAGGTTGCAGTTGTCGGGCATGTACTGCGGCGGATGTGCCCAGTACCATGCGTCGTAGTACCGTTGTCGCAGTTGAACATGTCGTAGCCCGCATCCAGGTACTTGACGGCCTTCTCGGACTCCGGCATATCACGGCCGAACTCGACGAAGTCGGTCTCATACGGCATAGCGCCCTTGCCCCAGCCTTGGTCTTAGTGACCATCCAGGGGGCAACAGCCATGGAGCGGCCGAAACCAGCGGCGAGCTGAATGAACAGCTGACAGGGCAGAAATGATCTCCGGGAGCTTATCGCGGAACACGATATACAGAAGCAGGAGAACGAGCGCCAGCGCGGCAAGCCCGCTGACAAGGGAACGTTTTTTGGATTTTTTCCATTTTGAACAATTTTCCTTTTTTTACAGGCAGCGCCGCATGATGCGGCAGGTGTGGTGTGTGGCTTTGAGGTCAACGTGCGCCGCGGTGCGCAAGCTCGGCGGCCTCCGCCCAGAGGGTGCAGGCGCGGTGCATATCAGGCTCCGCATCAGGCTTCATCCCGCGGATGAACCAGTCGCTCAGGAGCGGAGCAGTTGAAGCGGCACATATAGGTCATAAAGGCGCGGGTGCCGGGAGTCAAGCTCGCGCCCGGCGGCGTAGCGCTCGATGAAGCGGTCAGACCAGTATTCGCAGGCGTGGTTCAGGCACTGGTCAGCACGTCACGCGCGGCGGACGAATAGACATGCAGCACGGCGCGCGGTTCTCGGACAGCATATCCAGCGCCTTATGCATGCACTGCTCGGGCGCGTCGTCGCTGTAATACTCGCTAAGGATAGAATCGATCTTGCTGCGGACGATCTCATCGAGCAGGGCGGGCATATCCTTGAAGTGATAATAGAATGTGTTGCGGTTGATATCGCAGTCACGGACGATGTCGAGCACGGATACGTCACGGTAGGCGCGCTGGTTGAGAAGTTTCACGGCAGACGCCATGATCAGTTCTTTTACCGGCAATAAGTCATTCCCCACAATATTTTATATGGTTAACTTATCTCAAGTCCGTGTAAACTGTTTTTCAATCAAGCTCAACATTTATTGATGTTTGCCCAAAAACGATAATCGGCTCAATATCCGATGATGCTGTCAAAGCCGTAGTAGAGCGCCATGTAGACATTTGACCAGTCGGAGGCATCCTCAGTGCTGAGGTAATCGAGGCCCCTCGATGGCGCTGTATTTCGTCTTTGCATACGGACGGGGGGAGCTGGACGTTTTTCTCGCCGCTTGCGATGCACTCGGCAATGAGCTGCTCATTATAGGAAAGGGCGATGTGCGTGCGGCGTATATCGCTGACGCCAATATATCCGGAAAGTACAAAAGCGCAGCGACGCTCACGGTCGCACAGCGCGGCGAGGAGGGACTTATCTGCTCAAACAGCGGCGGGAAAAGTATGGCCACGGCGCACAGGAGCAGGATAAGCCTATGTAGGTGCTGCGCCCGTGCAGTACATCGCAAAGGTCAGTACAAAAGTGCCCCGCGAGCGAGCCGAGCAGGAGAATGAGCGAAGCGATGCGCAGCCGCAGCTCTACTCTGTTTTTTTCACTGCAAGGTAGAACAGCAGCGCCCAAGCGATCATCAGCGGCCAGAAGCGCAGATAGAACGCGCCAGTCTCAACAAAGTTTGACAGCAGCACCGGAAGGGAAAATTCTGCCGATTTATTCACGCTCTCCGCCGGGGCGAGCATCATGTACATGAACCCCGCAAAGGCGGCGAGCAGCGAGAGGTACATCCACGCGCAATGCGCTGCTTAAAGTAAAAAGCGGCACACGGCGGTGACGAGCATCACCATGAATATCACGGCGACGGAGGAATTTTCCGAATACGCGCCGACGAGAGGGCGGAGAAGACGATGAACAGCACGCGCGCGGGCTTTGACGGCTCACGGTCATGCAGGAGCTTATCGGTGCGGCAGCATGAACACAAGGCACAGCACCCCGCACCAGAGGTAGTTTATCGCGCCGGTGAGCCAGAGAAAGACCTGGCCGAACTCGGGCTGGAGCACCCAGATGCAGCCGAAAATTGCCAGCAAGCCGAGAGCGTTATGCTCCCGCCATGACGCGATGGAGTACACGAGCCAGCTCAGGGAGAGAAAGACAATGGAATTGATAAGCTTAAAGACGATGGGCGGCAGGAGCAGGAAGAGCTGCATCAAGAAAATGCGCAGCGACACGGCCATTCATTATGTGCCGGTGCGCAGCCATTGAGGGGAAAATATCCGCGACGCTCTCAATGCGGCTTTCATCGGCATAGCTGAAAAAAGTAGCGGTAATCGTCCGCGACGAGATCCGTCCACAGGTTGCACACGAGCATCACAAGAAAAATACCGAGGCACACCGCGGCGACGGTGACGCAGGAGCGGTTGACCCTATCAAAAATTCCGGATTTGTTCATAGACGACTCAATGGAAAATTTACATAACTTGGTTAACATAATTATTTACCAAACACCCATAGGTGCGTGACGCCGAAGGCCCTCGCGGATAAAGCAGTTGAGGGTATATATCGGATAGCCAAGGCTGCCAGAGACACCGGCGGCCTCCGCGCCGAGGAGCTTTGCCATGCACTTGGCACGGTAGAGATGGTAGCAGCTGGATACGATGGCGATGCTACCGTCGGGCGTGTCGCCGCGGCTCTCGATAATGTCAAAGGCGTTCTGAAGGTTCTCCATCGTGGTGGTGGAGCGATCCTCTTTGATGAGCCGGTCAGGGGCGACGCCCTGCGCGGTGAGCCAGCCATACATGCAGTCGGCCTCGGTCATGCTCTCGCCATTGCCCTGCCCGCCGCAGAGGATGGCGGTACTGCCGGGGTTAGCGTCCAGATATTTCATCGCGCCCTCCATGCGGTGGATGAGCGCGAGGGACGGCCTGTCATCCAGCACGGCGGCGCCGAGGACGACGATGTATTTTTCTCACCGGCGTTCCTGTCCGTGCGCGCGCTGCCGATGATAAGTCCCTCGACGGCGCAGAAATACATGAGCCCCACGGTCGTGACGATAACAGCGGCTTTCCACAGCGCGTCAGGCGCAAAGCGGCAGAGCGTGACGAGCGCCGCTGCGTAGGTAAGAGCGAAAGCGATGTACCCGTAGCCGCGCATGGCAAACTTGAAGAACAGCGCGAGGACGAGGAGGATGATATCGGCAAGCAGCCAGTGCGGCATCTGTTTGAGAAAGCTCATGCGTTCAGCTCCTCCCAGCGTTCGTACAGCGCGAGGAGCTCTTCATCGAGCGCGTCCTTCTGCTGCTGGATGTCCATAAGCTTCTGATAGTCTGAGGAAAATTCCTCGGACTGGCGGTCGAGCTCCGCCGACTGCGCCTCGAGCTTGGAGATCTCCTTTTCAAGCTTGGCGATGGATTTCTCATTGTTCTTCGGGCGCGGCGGGCGGGACTTCTTCTCTTTCTCAAGGGCCGTTTCCTGCTCGCGCTCACGCTGACGGTCGTTCTGCGCGAACACGGCCTGACGCTCGCGCCAATCGCAGTAGTCCCGGTAGCCGCCGCGGAAGTCGGTTATCTTCCCGTCGGCAAGCGCCCAAACGCGTGGCGAACTTCTCTATAAAATAACGGTCATGCGAGACGAAGAGCAGCGTCTGCTCATAGTCTGAGAGCGCGTCCTCCATCCATTCGCGGCTGGCGATGTCGAGATGATTCGTAGGCTCGTCAAAGAATGAGGGAAGTTTATATCCCCGCCCATGAGCATGCACAGGCGCAGGCGGCTCTTCTCGCCGCCGGAGAGCGCGCCGACCGGGGTCAGCACATCCTCGCCGCGAAAGCCGAAGGCCGCACGAGACGGTCGCGTGCCTGCTGCGGCAGGCAGCGGCAGTCATAGAGCATCGTGTCAAGCGCGCTGCGGCTCTCGTCGGTAAAAGCTGACGAGCTGCGGGAGATATGCCGTGCGTATCGCGGGGCCGAGTAGTAGGTAGCCCGAATCGGGCTTTTCCTGATTCATGATGAGCTTCACGGTGGATTTTCCCGTGCCGTTATCACCGATGAGGGCGATGCGCTCCCCGCCGGTGACGGTCAGGTCAAGATTGAGAAGAGCTTCTTTTCGCCGTAGCTCTTGGAGATGCTGTCCATGACAAGCACCTCGTCACCCTCGAAGCTGCGCTCCTTGAACTTGACGGTGAGCTTCTTCTGCTCGGTCGGGCGCTCGGTATGGCTGAGCTTTTCGATGCGCTTTTCCATAGAGAAAGCGCGCTTGTGCAGCTTGTCATTGCCATGAAGGCCCAGAGATGCATCTGCGCCGCGGCGCCTGCTGCTCTATCTTTGCCTGATCCTTCTCGTATTTCTTCAGCTTCTCCTCAAAGCGGCGCTGCCGCTCGCTCAACGTAAAAGCTGTAGTTGCCGGGTAAAACTCCGCCTTGCCGTCGACGATTTCGATAGAGCGCTCGACGACGCGGTCAAGAAAAATACCGGTCATGGCTGATGGCGAGCACCGTACCCTTGAAGCGCGGAGATAGTCCTCCAGCCACTCCGTCGCGTGCAGGTCGAGGTGGTTCGTAGGCTCATCCAGCAGGAGAATGTCAGTGTCCCTCAAGGATAAGGCGCGCGAGGTTCACACGGGTCTTTTCCCCGCCGGAGAGAATCAAAGGGCTGGGCGAGCATTGCCGGGGAATATCAGACCGTTTGCGACGCGGCTGCGCTCAACGTCCATCTCTGTACCCGCCGAGGCGGGCATAGTCAGCCTGAAGCTTGTCATACTGCTTCAGCAGCTCTGCCGACTGGTCGTGTTCCATCTGCGCTTCAAGCTCGTTCATGCGCGCAGCGACGGCGTAGATATGCCGGTGCGCGTCGCGCAGCACCTGCTCGACCGTCCAGCCCTCGGGGTAGACGGGTATCTGCGAGATGAGGCCGAGGCGCTTTGACGGGGCTATTGCAACCTCGCCTTCGTCATAGCCTATCTCCCCGACGAGGATACGGAAGAGCGTGGTCTTGCCGCAGCCGTTGTGGCCGAGGATGCCGACGCGCTCACCGCTGTTGACGGTGAAGGACAACCCATCAATATATTTTGCCAAGCTCGAAGGATTTGACCAGCGAGCTTACGGATATATCTATCATTTTGTGTTTTATATCTGTATTGAATTACTCTATATTTTCAACTGCCCATTGCAGAAAGCCGTTGGTGATGGCACCTGCGACTCGATGCCGTAGCCGCCGCGCTCGACAAGCGTTACAAAGGCGTAGGGTGCTCCTCGTCATCCGCGAGGAAGCCGACGAACCACGAGTGCGAGTCGCCGTCGCCGAGCTCGGCGGTGCCGGTCTTGGCGCAGAGCTAATAGACCGGGGAAGCGTTCATCGCCGTCATAGTGGTCACGACATTATAGTTCATCATCTGCGTGCTAGCTGCTTTGCCGTGGCAGGACTCGATGAGAGCGGTGCGTCAGGTTCTTCACCGGAGACCATATGCGGCTCGACGACCGTGCCGCCGTTTGCAATGGCGGCAGACGTAGCGCAGCATCGCATAGGGGCAGACGGTATCAGTCGACTGGCCAATGCCGGACCAGCCAAGCTCGGGGTCACCGACAAAGTCGAGCGGGTAGGTGCCCGGGCACAGCCGATGCCATCGAGCTCATGGTGGAGAAAGCCGTATTTTGTGACGTAGTCGATCATGGTCTCCTGACCAAGCATCACGGCTATCTGTGCAAAGGCGATATTGCAGGAGTTGGAAGCGCCTGCTCAAAGGTCTGGGTATAGTGCGCGGCCTTGCAGGTAATGGGTACGCCCTATTTTATATTCACCCTCGCAGTAGAAGGTGCGCTCGTTTATATCTGGGATGTTCTCAATAGCGGCGGCCGCGGTGACGAGCAAAGGTCGAGCCGGGGGTGAAAGCGGCGGAGAGGCAGCGGTTGAGATACGCCCCGTCAGGACGCCGTTTTCCAAATCCAGCGGGTCGACCGTCGGAGCCGAGACCATGCCGAGCAGCTCGCCGGTCTTATAGTTGCAGACGAGCACCGCGGCGTTATGCTCCGTGTCGAGCAGCTCATATATTTTATTGTTGAGCCTTGCGTCGATCGTGAGGGTGAGGTACTGTCCTCGGCGTGCGTCGTACCGGTGAGGAGGCTGAAGCCAGGCTCGCGGCGGTAGCGCTGAGAATACCCGTGCCGGTGCGCCCCAATAGTCGCCGGTGACGTGGTAATTTGACATCCGCGTCTCAGCGTCGGGGGAAAAGAACTCCGCCCCGCCGAAGGAGGCGAGGACTATGCCGCTGCGGTCGAGCAGCATACCGGTGGAACCGGAGTTCGAGCTGGGAGAAGTACAGCGCCCAATCCTGCCCGTGGTCGATGTAATTGAGGACATACACGATCATGCCGAAGATAACGCCCGCTGCGATAAGCAGCACGCAGAAGGCGCGGTTGGTTATTTTTCGCACGGCTGCCACACCTCCCAGTTTGCAGGATCGTCCTCCGGGCAAAGCCGTTGTCAGACGCGGGGTATTGCCCTCTTCTTCGTCATCCTTGCCGCGCCCCGGACGGACAGCAAAGCTTGCGTTGCGCCGGGTGTCGGAGCTCTTGATAAAGGCCATGAGCATCCAGCAGGAGATAAGCGAGGTGCCGCCGCGGAGACGAACGGGAAGGTAACTCCCGTAAACGGCAGCAGGTCGAGCGATCCGAAAACATTGAGCGCAAGCTGCACGAGCAACATGCTCATCGCGGCGCAGGCGGCGATGGAATAATACGCCGAGCGCCCGCGCCGCGCGCTGCGCACGGCGAAGAAAGCCAGCACCAGTACCGCGAGCACCATTATGAGCCCGATTATAAGCCCCTGCTCCTCGCAGATAACGGCAAAGACCATGTCGGTATTCGCGGCGAAAATGTCCTTGAGCCAGCCGCCGCCCGCGCCCCTTGCCGTACAGGCCGCCGGAAGCGGCGGCGGACATGGCGCGCGTCTGCTGGAAGCCCTTGTCATATATCCTCCCACGCATGCCCCCATGTGGCGAAGCGCTGGGCAATATAGGGCTTTGACGCTGACGGCGAGAAAGCCCGCAAGCCCCGCACCGGTCACGGCGAGGAGCACGGTCGCGATAGAACCGGAGCGCAGATAGGAGAGAACAAGGAAGGTCGCAAAGAAGATGAGCGCCGTGCCGAAGTCCCCGATGAGAGCGGGGCGATGACGCAGAAGGCCGAGAAGCCGATGAAGGTATAGAGTTATTGCGGCGGTAGAGCCTGTCGAGCGTCGAAGCGCCGACGTAGATATAGCCGACCTTGACAAGCTCTGACGGCTGGAACGAAAAGCCGCCGAACTCAAGCCAGTTGCGCGCGCCGAGAACGGCGTCGCTTGCGACGATGTTGACGGCCATCAGCAGCACGGCCAGCGCTGCTATCGGGATGCGCGCGGCAGCCGTGCGGCCAAGCTTGCGCAGCCACCAGCCCATGAGCAAGGAACAGCAGCACCGCCGCGATGGTGAGGACGATCTGCTTATACATGTCGTCCGGGTGGACGAGGCGGCGACGGACATACCGAGGGTGGTGAGGTAAAAGGAGAGTTTCAATCTCAAAGCCTGAGGCGGTTCATAACGCGCATGGCGTTATAGCAGCACCACTCAAGGCGATGAGCGCGAAGAAGGCGAGCGCGATGGCAAGAGCTGTTCACCGGAGGGGTAAGGCAATGCTGAAGCAGCAACGCGAGCTGAAACAGAGTAAGCTCAAAGAGCGTGACGGCGGGGGAGACACCCTGACCCGCGGCGGTGCGGACGGATTCATAGCTTTCCTTATCGTCATGGCTCAGCTCGTGAAAGCGCAGGGATTCACCGGCAATGTTGATAAGGTCGCCGTGCTGTACGGGCAGGCCGCGCCCGCCGGCCTTGACGCCGTTGACCCAGACGCCGCCCTTTGAGAAGATATCATAGATGCGCCACAGTCCCTTGTCGTTGCGCGTGAGCACGGCATGGGTGCGGCTGACGTTCGATAGATAAGGCGGACATCGCACGAGAGCGTGCGGCCGATGATGTTCTCCCAATGCGTGAGGGTATAGGTCCGCGACTCGTGCCAGAGATGGCCCCAGACCTCGGGCTCATATCGGTCGGAGAGCATGGAGCGGATGCAGCGGACGATGATGACGAGCGAGAGGATTATAAGCGCGTACTTGCTCGCGGCAAGAGTATATTCGGTCAAGGCGTCCACCGTATCACTCCTTTCAAATAAATCAAATAGACATACCAATTCCAATAATATCACAGTATAGCACATTCGACTGCCGGTTGACAACTGCCGCGGCATAAACTACAATATGCTTATGGACAGAAAAAACGAAAAATGGATAATCATTCTGGCAGCCGTGGTGATAGCAGGGCTGGTTTCGTACTGCCTTGCGATGAGCACGGGCGGCGGGACAGTTGCAGTGATCTCGATAGACGGAGAGGAGTATGAACGGATCGATCTGTCGAAGGTCACGGAGAGCCTACGATATCGAGCTGAGCACGCAGTACGGGCACAATACTGTACACGTCGAGCCGGGGGCGATATCGGTCACGGCGGCGGATTGCCCGGATCGCGTCTGTGAGCCAGGGGCGGATAAGCCAGAGCGGGATGCCGATAGCCTGTGTGCCGCACAGGCTCGTGATACAGATAGAGGGGGCAAGCTCGATGGCTAAGACGAAGAAGCTCTGCTTCATGGCGGTGCTGACGGCGATAGCGCTGACGATATTCATGATAGAGAACCAGCTGCCGTCCCCGGTGCCGATACCGGGAATAAAGCTCGGCCTTGCAAACATTATAACCCTCACGGCGATGGCGATACTCGGCAGGAAAGAGGCCGGGGCGATACTCGCGGCGAGGATAATAATGGGCGCAATATTCGCGGGCAGTCCCTCGACGTTCATATACAGCGCGGCAGGGGGATACTGGCGTATATCGTGATGTGCGTGACGATAGGACGTTGTTTAAGGAAAACCAGCTCTGGATAGTCAGCGCGCCCTTGCGGCTATCGCACACAACGCAGGGCAGCTCGGCGCCTGTGCGCTCATAGTAAAGACGCCGGGGATCTTTGCCTACGCGCCGATTTTGGCTGCGTCCGGAGTTATAACGGGTGTGTTCACCGGCTTTGCGGCGATATATCTCATCCGCGCGGTGAAAAAATTGAAGCTGTGAATTTTATTGATTTGACTATTTGTGCGAAACGGGTATAATAAAGCTACATTTAAAAAATGGAATGGAAAGGCAGATAATTGATATGAGCGAATGCACATGATTGCTCCACCTGCGGCGAAGCCTGCGCTTCCCGCGAACCGGAGAGCTTTCTCAAACCGCTTCACGAGGCGCGCAAGTGTAAAGAAGGTCATCGGCGTCGTCAGCGGCAAGGGCGGCGTCGGCAAATCCCTTGTCACCAGCCTAATGGCCTCCGGATGCAGCGCCGCGGCTACAGACTGCGCGGTGCTCGACGCGGACATTACGGGCCCGTCGATACCGAAGTCATTCGGCATCCACCAGCACGCGACCGGCACGGAGTACCTTATACCCGTCACGACGCACTCCGGGATACAGGTCATGTCCATTAACCTCATCCTTCAGGATGAGACGGAGCCTGTTGTATGGCGCGGCCCGGTCATCGCGGGCGCGGTCACGCAGTTCTGGACGGACGTGATGTGGACGGACGTGGACTACATGTTCGTCGACATGCCTCCCGGAACGGGCGATGTGCCGCTGACGGTGTTCCAGTCCCTGCCGATAAGCGGGATAGTTATCGTCACGACGCCGCAGGATCTTGTCGGGATGATAGTCGCAAAAGCCGTGAACATGGCGGATATGATGAAGGTCCCGGTGCTCGGCATCGTCGAGAACATGAGCTACTACAAGTGCCCGGACTGCGGCAGCGAGCACTCTATCTTCGGAGAGAGCAAGGTCGAGGCGCTGGCAAAGCAGTATAACATCCCGCACTTTGCAAAGCTGCCGATAGACCCCGTTATCACCACGATGGTGGACGCGGGCGAAGTAGAGTCTGTGAGCGGGGAGCACATCGCGCCACTGATGGACAGCATCGAAAAGGAGATATGACATGCGCATAGCAGTTGCATATAAGGACGGAGAAATTTTCGAGCATTTCGGCCACTGCGAAATGTTCGCGATATACGACTATGAAGACGCAGACGTGAACAAGTGCACCAAGCGCCTTGTCGAAACGGCGGGACGCGAGGGGCACAAGGCCATGAGCGACCTGATGCGCGAGGAGAAAATCGACGCGGTCATCGCCGGGAACATGGGCGGCGAGGCAAAGGCGCTCCTGCTCAGCTACGGCATAATCCCGATAGTCGGCTACTGCGGCAGCGCGGACGACGCGGCTGACCTGCTCATCACCGGGAGACTGCCGATAGTCGACCCCGGCGCGGGCATGGGCTTTGGCGGCGGCTGCTCCGGAAGCTGCGGCGGATGCAGCGGCTGCGGAACAAGCAACGAGGGCTGCGGCTGCGGCGACGACAGCGGAAGCTGCGGCTGCGGCTGCCCACTGAGCGGAATAGAAATCATAACGCCCGCTGCGATATTGCAGCGGGCGTTACAATAATTATGTGTCTTGCAAAAAGCAGTGTAGGGCGGCAACGCGGTTTGGGAGAATAATCTAAATCGAACAGTCGCAGTGATTAGCTGAAACATTTCGTATTCAGGTATGTAATAGGGTTCTGCGCACTTTGGTTCAGCTTTTAATCCAGCTATGGATTTCCCATAATAGAAAGCTTCATTATCATCAAGCGGCAGGCCAAGTTCAAAATTCTTGTCTACAAAGAAAACGCGATTCTCTGTCTGCGGCGCTAAAATCTCGTCTTGTCTTGGACGTTTCTCAGGCTTGTCTTTACATCTGTACCATTGAGTAGGCTTGTAGACGGCAACAATCAGGGAATTATAAACGCCAAAAACATACTCAACGTTTTGAACATTGTTTATTGAGGCTCTCCATAAACCACGAACAGAATCATACAGTTCAGCGGCAGGCATATTTCTGCGGTAAAGCTTGTTGATTTTAATGACGAGGATTTTATGCTTGATATCCTCGTTGCGCAACTCTTCTGCACCATATATCTTTTCAAAATCTTCTACGGATAAAGCTTCGGCGGGATGATGACCGGAAACGATATTCGTAAGACAGATATCGCCTACATAATTGAAAGCATTGATCAATGCCGCTTCTGCGGCAAAAAGCTTCCGACTCGGTAAAGGTTGCTGTTAATGATAATTTTCCTGACAGCTAATCCGCTGGACTTGATTTGAGAAATGGTTTTCAGCGAGCTTATCACTGTCCGGACTGTTCAGACTTTCTTTTTCGTGCTCAAATACTCTGTTTCCGGTGCCTTTGCCAATATAGAAAAAATGGTCAGTCCTTGGGTCGATTAACCCATATACATAATAGTCACTAACGAGCAGGCTCTTTTCTGAGAAGCTATCCATAACACTTATTACCTGTTAACTGACATTCTGATTTAT
>VOFG01002799.1_pt1 | contig 40975 bp, 40 predicted proteins | sample 5384171 | NCBI WGS metagenome assembly VOFG01 (sample SAMN12384726, study PRJNA508395) | human gut metagenome | isolation source: healthy gut F | host: Homo sapiens
TGACGGAATGAACGAGAAAGGATTAGTGGCTAGCCTGCTTTTCTTGCCGGAATCCATTTACTCGCTTCCCGGCGATACCCGTCCAGCAATGGGAATCAGTATTTGGACGCAATACGTGCTTGATAACTTTGCCACTGTACGTGAAGCGGTTGATGAATTGAAAAAGGAGACTTTCCGCATTGACGCTCCCCGTATGCCGAATGGAGGACCGGAGTCTACCTTACACATGGCCATCACCGACGAAACAGGCAATACGGCTGTGCTGGAATATCTGGATGGGAAATTAAGTATTCACGAAGGAAAAGAATACCAGGTGATGACAAATTCTCCTCGGTATGAATAGCAGTTAGCCATTAACGATTACTGGAAAGAAGTCGGCGGCTTACAGATGTTGCCCGGAACCAACCGGGCAAGCGACCGTTTTGTACGGGCTTCATTCTACATTCATGCCATTCCGCAAATTGCCGATGCAAAGATTGCTGTTCCCAGCGTGTTGAGTGTGATGCGTAATGTTTCAGTGCCATTTGGCATTAATACTCCGGAGAAACCTCATATATCTTCTACCCGTTGGCGTTCCGTCTCCGATCAGAAGAATAAGGTCTATTATTTCGAATCTACCCTGACGCCGAATTTGTTTTGGCTTGATTTGAAAAAGATAGACTTTAGTCCGAAAGCTGGCATTAAGAAACTGTCTCTGACGAAGGGCGAGATTTATGCAGGAGATGCGGTGAAGGATTTGAAAGATAGTGAGTCATTTACGTTCCTTTTTGAGACTCCGCTCATGTAATTTGTCAGTGTGATAGATATATAAAAGAGTGGTGGACAAATGCTTGATAATCAAGCTTGTCCACTCTTTTATATGTATCGTTTATAACTTGATTGTTATTTATCCGCTTTATCGTCTGGCATATTCCTGATGAAACTCTATGACTGCCTCTATCCCTTTCCGGAAAATATCCAATGAGCAATTTTCATTTGGTGAATGGATGGCATCCGATTCCAGTCCGAATCCCATCAATACAGTTTTGATTCCCAATACCAGTTCGAAAGTAGAGATGATAGGGATACTTCCGCCACGGCGTACCGCCAACGGCTTTTTCCCGAAAGCGATCTCGAAACCTTTCTCTGCTGCCTGATAGGCAGGAAGTGAAATCGGGCACACATATCCTTGTCCGCCGTGCATGGGAGTTACTTTCACTTGAACTGTTTCTGGCGCGATACTGAGAATATAATCTGCGAACATTTGCGAAATCTTATGGTGATCCTGATGCGGTACTAACCGGCAAGATACTTTAGCATAAGCCTTTGAAGGCAGCACGGTTTTAGAACCTTCTCCCGTATATCCGCCCCAAATGCCACATACGTCAAAAGACGGACGACAGCTGTTACGTTCCAATGTGCTATATCCTTTTTCTCCGAAAAGCTTTTTTACGCCGATTGCTTCTTTGTATTTCTTTTCGTCAAAAGGAATATGCGCAATCATTTCCCGTTCGGCTTGCGGAACTTCTTCCACATCGTCATAGAATCCGGGAACGGTAATCCGTCCGTCGGCATCCGTCACCTTGCTAATAATCTGGCAAAGCACATTGATAGGATTGGCTACCGCACCTCCGAAGTGTCCGGAATGCAAGTCGCGATTCGGTCCCGTTACTTCGATTTCCCAATAAGCCAGCCCGCGCAGTCCGGTAGTCAATGAGGGAAGGTCAGCTCCTAGCATACTGGTATCCGAAACAAGGATAACATCGGCTTTCAGCAGCTCTTTATGCTCTTCGCAGAAGGCTTCCAGGCTGGGAGAGCCGATTTCCTCTTCTCCCTCGAAGATAAATTTGACGTTGTGTTTCAGCAGTTCGTGCTTCACGAGATATTCGAAGGCTTTGACCTGGATAATGGCTTGTCCCTTGTCGTCATCCGCACCGCGTGCCCAGATATATCCGTCCCGTATTTCGGGTTCAAACGGTTCGCTCTTCCAAAGTTCCAGCGATTCGGCCGGCATTACATCGTAATGAGCATAAACCAATACGGTCTTTGCGTCCGGGTCGACCATCTTTTGAGCGAAAACAACCGGATTGCCTTTGGAGGGCATTACCAATGCTTCATCCACTCCCGCTTCGAGTAATAACTGTGCCCAGCGTTCGGCGCATGCCAGCATATCATCATGATGCTCGGGCAGGGCGCTGATACTGGGAATACGGATGAGACTGAACAGGTCCTCCATCATTTTGGTTCGTGTGCCGTTACTATGTATTTCTGAATCTCGTTCATTAGAGTTGCGTTGTTTTATCCAGTAAGTAATAATCAAGTATAGTCATGGCGGCCATTGCTTCTACGATAGGCACGGCACGAGGTAATACACAGGCGTCATGACGTCCGCGTGCTTTCAGAGTGGTGTCGACGCCATCGATGTTGACCGTTTCCTGTTCCATTAGCAGAGTGGCTATCGGTTTGAACACAACACGGAAGTAAATATCCTGTCCGTTACTGAGTCCTCCCTGAATACCTCCGGAGTGATTGGTGTGCGTTTCAATCCGTCCGTTATTGTTGTAGAAAACGTCGTTCTGTTCGGACCCTTTCATTTTCAAACCTTTGAATCCTTCACCATATTCGAATGCTTTGGCAGCATTGATACTTAACATGGCGTTACCCAAGGCAGCGTGCAGTTTGCCGAAAACAGGTTGTCCCAGTCCGATGGGGCATCCCTTAATGACGCAGGTCAGTGTACCACCGATGGTATCGCCTTCACCTTTCACCTTATATATAAGGTCTGCCATTTCCTTCGCCTTTTCAGGGTCCGGACAACGTACATCGTTTGTTTCGATCAGGTCGAGATCATAGTCGGAGTAAGTGCCCTCAAGCTTGATAGGACCTACCTGCGAAGTATAGGCAGTGATATTGATACCCAGTTGCCGGAGTGCTAGCTTAGCCAATGCACCGGCTACAACACGCGAAATCGTTTCGCGTGCGGAGGATCGCCCGCCGCCACGATGATCGCGTATTCCGTATTTTACGGTGTAAGTGTAATCGGCGTGTGAAGGGCGGTATACGTTTTTCAGATTGTTGTAGTCATTGGGGTGTTGGTTTTCATTCCAAACGATAAAACCGATGGGACACCCGGTTGATTTTCCCTCAAAAATGCCGGAAAGAAACTCGACTTTATCAGCCTCCTTACGTGGGGTGGTCAGGATAGATTGTCCCGGACGACGGCGATTCAACTCTTGTTGTACAAATTCTTCGTCGATAGTAATTCCGGATGGGAATCCGTCAATCACTCCTCCAACTCCTTTTCCATGAGACTCACCGAAACTTGTGAGCCGAAAGATATTGCCAAATGAATTAAACATAGTTGTGGCTTTTTTAAAATTACTCTATGCAAATATAACAAAGTTTTCGATAAGAATGTTGTGATCTCGAAATAACTTCAAAAAACGAACCAAATTGAACCTTTTTTCTTCTTTTTAGTTTATAAGGGACGAATTATTATAATAACTAAACCAACAGATGTATGAAAAAGAATCTATTGTATTTATTGGCATTGGTCTGCTCTCTTACTTTCTTTGCTGCTTGTAGCAGTGACGACGACGATAGTGATAACAAGAATAATGGGAATCCTCCCGAAGAGGAAGCTGCGATAACGGCTCCGGATGTAATCGGAACGTATTGGGGAAATCTGGATATATCCATGATACCGGATGGTTCTGACCAGGAAATTGTCATAGGAGATGGAATAGAGAAGTTTATCACTCTCTCGCAAGTCAGCAATACGGAAGTGAAGATTGAATTGAAGGAGTTTGAACTGTTTATCAACCAACAGATCCTGAAATTTGGAGATATTGTTGTTGATAAGTGCGAAGTGAAGAAGGGGGAAGGTATGTCTACATTCACCGGACAGCAAGATCTTACATTTGAAGGAGATGCTGCCTCTTTGGGTACTTGTCCTGTAACAGTTACGGGAACTGTAGAAGGTGGAAATGCAGACATGACTATTAACGTGAAAGTGCCTACATTGCAACAGACGGTAAAAGTGACCTATTCCGGAGTGAAGCAGGTGGCAGAGCCTAGTGGGACTTAAAATGCGTACCCAAAACCTATATTCAAATAGATAGGTACATTGCAAAAGTGATTGTATTAAAATTGCTTTTAAATATATCGTTCAATCCCCAGGTGAGATCAGCATACACATTGAGGTGCTTGAAAGCTCGCCATCCGGCTCCCACCTGTAATCCCCACTGGAAATGTCTCAAGTCGTCCGAGAAATCGTAGGTTGCAATTTTGCCGTCGGTAAATTCTACTTTCGGACCGGTGGGATCATCTTCCCGCAAATATCCTTCGTACACATGACCTGAAAATTCTCTTGAAAGCAGATACGAGAAATAAGGTCCGGCTTTGATGTTCCATCGGTTGGTTAGTTTGTAGGTAGCCATCAGAGGTATTGTCAGTCCGGCAGTATGTACTTTGGTTTTTACTCCGCCTGTCCATACTCCGCTGATTCTTTCACCTCCCTGCCCGAGAATTTCCATATTGTAATTTTTTACGGTGGCTTCGGTGGTCATTGCTTTGTTTTCAAGTCGCAATCCGACTATGATTCCGAGTTTGTTCTGAACGGCAATCCATTTGGTTACTTCGCCCCCTATGCTGATGGCCAGTGTCGGATTATATCCGTCAATCGAACGGATTTCCACCGGAAGGGGAAGCGGAGCTGTGCCGCCAATGCTGAAACCTGCTTTTATTTCGTATTCCAGTCCGTGAAGGGCGGAACGGATAAGGGTCTTGTTTCTATCGACCTGTGAATAGCCGGGGAGCGCTATTCCGATACAGGCTAATAAACTGAATATATACGGATAGATTTTCATCGTTTTTTTGTTGTTATAAAGTTATTTAGTTCCACTAATTTTCCGAGTGATAGATTAACTCGGCCTCGTCGATGAGTAATGTACTTCCGATTGCTCCGTTAAAATGATCTCCTTCCAGACTTGAGGTAAACACAATGGCTATATTATATTTCCCATCCCTTAGCTTCTCCTTATCAATGAATTTTCCGGGGAGAGTGATGAAAGGAAGCTTAAAGTAAGTCCATTCGTTCGTTTCTTTGGCATTATTAATCCGTGCTGTTGAAATCAGGTTTGGGCTGGTAAATGCGTTCGTTCCGTCAAGGGTTGGAACAGATTCGCTGGTTTCGTACATGATGGCATAAATATCGCATATATCCCGTTTCCCGTTCACAGGTTTTCCTCCCTCTGTAAACTGATCTCCTGCTTTGTATTTATAATAACCAGCTAGATAAGTGGGTACATGCCGGAAAGGAAGGCCGAATTTAGTCGCTTTCAGTGGATTACTCATTGCGTTACTCACATCGAAAGAACCGATAAACAGATTTCCTGCCGCAATAGGCATTCCTGCTAGCTGACCAAAGAATCCGGTACTGCGTGTCACTAAGGAAAGGCATTTGCCGGCTTTTCCGTCCGTTATTTGGAAAGTGGGATAATCATCAGCTGTTTTGGCTACTCCGGTCATGGCATAGCCCGCATTTCCGCTGGCCCATTCCATGACGACCTTATCTCTTTCGCGTTCTACAAATATGTAGTACTTCTTTCCGCCCAGCGTATCTTCGAAATTATAGTTCGTGGCAAGTTCCGTGTCGATAACGGATATGATATACGTTTTCTTCCAAACACCATCGGCAGCTGTAACAGTATATTCTTGTGGAGTATTGAAATTTCGTTCTGTACCGCTAAGTGGACTAATCGTAGCTCCTGGAGTCAATGTAAATTCAGGTGTGAGTTCTGAAATATCAGTTCCCGGACCGACAAAGATAGTTATGGAATTATTGTTAATAATAGGGCTGGTTGTCATGGCTACTCCCGGTAGTATACAACTTAATATGTCTGCTTCTGCATTGAGAGCTTCTTCGCCGATACATGAAAAGGAAACAATAGCCAGTAGCAAATAGACAATTACGTGTTTTGCTTTCATTTTTCTATCTATTCTAACTGTTAAAGTTCGGTTCTTGGAAGATTTTATAACAATATGCGATTTTATTTGTTCATTATAGAATGTTGGAAAAGAAAGAATTTTCCTATTTTTGTGGAACCAAAACTTATAAGTCCATGACTGAATCAGAAAGAAGGCAAATTATAGAATTGATTAAGAAGGAGGTCATTCCGGCTATCGGATGTACGGAACCTATTGCGGTAGCGCTTTGTGTTGCTAAGGCTGCCGAAACGTTGGGAGCGAAACCGGAAAAGATAGAAGTCCTGTTAAGTGCTAATATATTAAAGAATGCTATGGGAGTAGGAATCCCGGGAACGGGTATGGTCGGGCTTCCCATAGCGGTTGCTTTGGGTGCGTTGATTGGCAAATCAGACTATCAGTTGGAGGTGTTGAGGGACTGTACGCCGGAAGCAGTGGAACAGGGGAAACGGTTCATTGCAGAAAAACGGATTTGTATTTCTCTAAAAGAAGATATTACGGAAAAGCTTTATATTGAAGTGAACTGTAAAACGGAGAGATAAAACGGCTAAAGCCATCATTGCCGGTGGGCATACTACTTTTATATATATAGCCAAAGATGAACAAATGTTGCTCGACAATCAACAGACAGCTAGCGAAGAAGAGGAAGAGGCTTCGCTCGAATTAAATTTGCGTAAGGTCTATGACTTTGCACTGACTGCTCCGCTGGATGAGATCCGTTTCATTCTTGATACAGCCCGTTTGAACAAAGCTGCTGCCGAACAAGCATTTAAAGGTAACTACGGACATTCTTTAGGGAAAATGCTTCGGGGAACTTATGAGCATAAAGTGATGGGGGATAGCGTGTTCTCCCATATCCTTTCTTATACTTCGGCTGCCTGCGACGCCCGTATGGCAGGTGCTATGATTCCTGTAATGAGTAATTCCGGCAGTGGTAATCAGGGAATATCCGCCACACTCCGTTGTTGTCTTTGCAGAGGAAAATGGTAAAACAGAAGAAGAACTGATTCGTGCTTTAATGCTTAGTCACCTCACCGTAATTTATATCAAACAAAGTTTGGGACGTCTTTCAGCCTTGTGTGGTTGTGTGGTAGCTGCTACAGGTTCCAGTTGCGGAATCACGTGGCTAATGGGAGGAAACTATAACCAGGTAGCTTTCGCTGTTCAAAATATGATTGCTAATCTGACGGGAATGATTTGTGACGGGGCGAAGCCAAGCTGCGCTCTGAAAGTAACCACAGGAGTTTCAACAGCCGTATTATCAGCCATTATGGCAATGGAAGACCGTTGTGTGACTTCCGTAGAGGGAATTATAGATGAAGATGTAGACCAAAGTATCCGCAACCTGACAAGGATCGGCTCGCAAGCCATGAACGAAACGGATAAAATGGTGCTTGACATCATGACGCACAAAGGATGCTGATTTCAAGTATTAAGTATCAGGTATTAAGTATTAGCTCAAATAACGGCATAAAAAAAGTATTAAGTATTAAAACCCGGCTATATTCGCACGAAATTAATACTTAATACTTTATAACTTAATACTTCAATTAGTGGCAGTGTCCGCCTTCGCAACCGCAGTCATCGCCACAGTCGCTGCCGCAGCTGTCGCATCCGCAACCACAACCTTCACTCATCATCTTAACCAGTTCCTGGATTTCTTCGTTGGTAGCAGGACGGCTTTCGATGATTTCACCTTCGAAGATCAGGTCGGCACCGGCCAACGGGTGATTGAGGTCAACTACTACAACGTCCGGTTTGATTTCCACTACGCTGGCGTTTACGCGCTGACCGTCACCGGTCATCAAAGGTACGATGTTACCTTCTTTAATACGTTCGCTGTCAAACTTGCCATCTATTTCAAAAATATTTTTGGGGAGGTCAATGACGTGTTGTTCGTCATATTGTCCGTAAGCTTTATCTGCCGGAATGGTAAAGTCGAATTTATCACCCTTAGAAAGAGAAGTTATCTGGTTCTCGAAGCCTTCGAGAGTTGTACCTAATCCTGAAATGAACTGAAAAGGATGTTCAGCTTTTGCTTCTTCGAACAACTCTTTTTCTCCATCTTCCATTGTATATAGTTTGTATGCAACGGTAATGTACTTGTTTTCTACTGTTTCCATCTGATCTTTTTTGTTTCTGATTAATAATTCCCGTAAATACGGGTCTACAAAGATACGAATTATTTGCTTGTACTCCGGTATGGGGAAGGTAAATTTCAGATTATTAAGTGCTTTTGTCAGAAAAAGAAAGTGAGGTGCGCAGTTAGATAATAGTTGTAAATTCAACTGTTAAGTGATAAAATAGAGAAATAATGCCTCTCTTATCTTACAATTTTTAGCTTTTGAGTGATTTTTTTCTTCGATTTGTTTGGAGATAATAAAAAAGCCCTTACCTTTGCAGCACGAAAATAAAGAAAAGAAGATATGAATATGTTACATACATCTATTAACCTAGCAGTCCTGCATATTATTCGCGTCGTGGTGGTCCCATCAAGAGCGTGAGAAAGGTTTTTGTGGTGTATGTATTCGTACCATAAAAGATAGAATTTGGAGCCTTTCTCACTGATGTGAGGGAGGCTCTTTAATTAAAAGATAGATTGAAATGAAAAAGCAATTACGCAGTTCGTTTAGTACACAAGGCCGTCGGATGGCGGGAGCCCGTGCGTTATGGGCAGCCAACGGCATGAAGAAAAATCAGATGGGTAAACCCATTATAGCGATCGTAAATTCATTTACACAATTTGTCCCGGGACACGTGCATCTGCATGAAATCGGGCAGTAGGTGAAGGCGGAAATTGAAAAGCTGGGATGCTTCGCTGCGGAGTTTAATACGATTGCTATTGATGACGGTATCGCTATGGGACATGACGGTATGCTTTACTCGCTTCCTTCCCGTGACATCATTGCAGACAGTGTGGAATATATGGTCAATGCACATAAGGCAGATGCAATGGTATGTATCAGCAACTGTGATAAAATCACTCCGGGTATGTTAATGGCGGCTATGCGTCTGAATATTCCTACCGTGTTCGTATCGGGCGGTCCGATGGAAGCCGGAGAATGGAACGGTCAGCACCTCGATCTGATTGATGCGATGATTAAATCGGCCGATGAAAGCGTAAGCGATCAGGAAGTAGCGAATATCGAACAGAATGCCTGTCCTACCTGCGGATGTTGTTCCGGTATGTTTACTGCAAACTCTATGAACTGCCTGAATGAAGCAATCGGACTGGCTCTTCCCGGCAACGGAACCATTGTAGCTACTCACGAAAACCGTACACAGCTTTTCAAAGATGCAGCAGAACTGATCGTAAAAAATGCAAAGTTATATTATGAAGAAGGAGACGAGAGTGTGCTTCCTCGTAGCATTGCCACCCGTCAGGCTTTCCTGAATGCCATGACGCTGGATATAGCAATGGGAGGTTCTACCAATACGGTTCTTCACCTGTTGGCTGTTGCTCACGAAGCAGAGGTAGATTTCAAGATGGATGATATCGATATGCTTTCCCGCAAAGCTCCTTGTCTCTGCAAAGTAGCTCCCAATACACAGAAATATCATATTCAGGATGTAAACCGTGCCGGTGGTATCATCGCCATTATGGATGAACTGGCGAAAGGCAGGTTTGGTGGATACTTCCGTTCGCCGGGTAGATGGAATGACGCTGGGCAGAAGCCATCGACGAATATTCAATCACCAGCCCGAATGTGAGCGAAAAAGCAATCAGGAAATATTCGAGTGCAGCTGCAAATAAATTTAATCTTGTACTTGGTTCACAAGGTATGTACTATAAGGAACTGGATAAGGACCGTGCAAACGGATGTATCCGTGACTTGGAACACGCTTATAGCAAAGACGGCGGCCTGGCCGTATTGAAAGGTAACATCGCTCAAGACGGTTGCGTGGTAAAAACGGCAGGGGTAGACGAAAGCATCTGGAAGTTTACCGGACCTGCTAAAGTGTTTGATTCGCAAGAAGCAGCCTGCGAAGGTATCCTGGGAGGTCGAGTCGTCAGTGGCGACGTTGTCGTCATCACGCACGAAGGTCCGAAGGGTGGTCCCGGTATGCAGGAAATGCTTTATCCTACCTCTTATATAAAATCTCGTCACCTCGGCAAAGAATGTGCTTTGATTACCGATGGACGTTTCAGCGGTGGAACTTCCGGATTGAGTATCGGACATATATCTCCCGAAGCGGCTGCCGGAGGTAATATCGGAAAAATTGTAGACGGAGATATTATCGAAATTGACATTCCCGCCCGGACGATTAACGTGCGACTAACGGATGAAGAACTGGCTGCCCGCCCGATGACTCCCGTCACTCGTGACCGTTACGTGCCGAAGAGCCTGAAAGCGTATGCCAGCATGGTAAGCTCTGCCGATAAGGGAGCAGTGAGAATTATATAATATAGTTGGTGATAGTTGATAGGTAATAGTTAGCTGCGCAGCACTTAGCGCAATGATTGTAAACCATTCATTTTCAACTGTCATTTCTCAACTATCATTTATCATTTATCAACTATCAACTAATATGAAAGATTTAATAACAGGTGCAGAAGCATTGATGCGCTCCTTGGAACATCAGGGAGTGACTACTATCTTCGGTTATCCCGGCGGTTCTATCATGCCGGTATTCGATGCCTTGTACGATCATCAAAATACATTGAACCATATCTTGGTTCGCCACGAGCAGGGAGCTGCTCATGCAGCACAAGGTTATGCCCGTGTATCGGGTGATGTAGGTGTTTGCCTGGTGACGAGTGGTCCCGGAGCAACCAATACGGTAACAGGTATTGCGGATGCGATGATCGATAGTACGCCTATCGTGGTGATTGCCGGACAGGTAGGAACAGGCTTTCTTGGAACGGATGCTTTTCAGGAAGTTGACTTGGTAGGTATCACCCAGCCAATCACTAAATGGAGTTATCAGATTCGCCGTGCGGAAGATGTAGCCTGGGCGGTAGCACGTGCGTTTTACATTGCCCGTAGTGGTCGTCCGGGCCGGTGGTATTGGACTTTGCCAAAAATGCGCAAGTAGAGAAAACGAAATACGAACCGACGAAAGTCGATTTTATCCGTAGTTATGTTCCTGTTCCCGATACGGACGAGGAGACTGTACAGGCTGCTGCCGAACTGATTAATAACGCTGAACGTCCGCTTGTATTGGTTGGACAAGGTGTTGAACTGGGAAATGCACAGAGCGAATTGCGCGAGTTTATCGAAAAAGCGGATATGCCTGCGGGTTGTACGCTGCTCGGACTTTCGGCTTTGCCTACCGAACATCCGTTGAATAAAGGTATGCTGGGTATGCACGGCAATCTGGGACCGAATATCAATACCAATAAATGCGATGTACTGATTGCTGTTGGTATGCGTTTCGACGACCGTGTGACCGGTAATCTGGCTACTTATGCCAAACAGGCAAAAGTAATCCATTTTGATATAGATCCTGCGGAAGTAAATAAGAATGTAAAGGTAGATGTAGCTGTATTGGGAGATTGCAAGGAAACACTGGCTTCTGTGACGAAACTTCTGAAAAAGAACACTCATACCGAATGGATTGATAGCTTCAAAGAATATGAGAAAGTGGAGGAGGAAAAAGTAATCCGTCCTGAACTTCATCCTGCCACAAACTCTTTGAGTATGGGGGAAGTGGTACGTGCGGTTAGTGATGCTACTCACCATGAAGCTGTTTTGGTAACAGATGTAGGTCAAAATCAGATGATATCTGCACGCTACTTTAAATATACGAAAGAACGCAGTATCATTACTTCCGGAGGACTTGGAACAATGGGCTTCGGGCTTCCCGCAGCTATCGGAGCGACTTTCGGAGCACCGGAACGTACCGTATGCGTATTTATGGGAGATGGCGGACTGCAAATGAATATTCAGGAACTGGGTACGATCATGGAACAGAAAGCTCCGGTGAAAATCATCTGCTTGAATAATAACTTCCTCGGAAACGTGCGTCAGTGGCAGGCTATGTTCTTCAACCGTCGTTATTCATTTACCCCGATGTTGAATCCGGATTACATGAAGTGGCCTCGGCTTATGATATTCCTTCCAAGCGTGTTTTCACTCGTGAAGAACTGAAGGAAGCTATTGCTGAAATGCTGGCAACGGACGGACCGTTCCTGCTTGAAGCTTGCGTAATAGAAGAAGGCAACGTATTGCCGATGACTCCTCCGGGTGGTTCGGTCAATCAGATGCTGTTGGAATGCTAGGGGAAGTTGAATATTGAGAATGGAAGATTGAAAGTTCGCAATTAAAATTTAGGATTATGAGTGACAAGACATTATATACGATAATAGTTCATTCCGAAAATATAGCCGGATTGCTGAATCAGGTGACCGCTGTATTTACCCGTCGGCAAATAAACATCGAGAGTTTGAACGTTTCTGCTTCTTCCATTAAAGGAGTACATAAATATACGATTACAGCGTGGACGGATAAGGACACCATTGAGAAGGTAGTGAAACAGATCGAAAAGAAGATCGATGTGATTCAGGCACATTATTTTACGGAGGACGAGATTTACTTCCATGAGATAGCCTTATATAAGGTATCTACTCCTGCTTTTCAGGAGACTCCGGAAGCATCTAAAGTGATCCGCAGATACAATGCCCGTGTAGTGGAAGTTAATCCGGTATTTTCTATTGTCGAGAAAAATGGTATGAGCGAAGATATAACCTCACTCTACGGTGAACTGAAGGCTTTAAATTGTGTTTTGCAGTTTGTACGGTCGGGACGCGTAGCGATTACCACCAGTTGCTTTGAACGGGTGAACGAGTTTCTCGATGGACGGGAAGCCATGTATAACCAGAGTAAAAACCAATAAGAATAATGAGTGAAGAAAATAGAATAGGGACTTATCAGTTTGTGGCAGAACCGTTCCATGTTGACTTCAACGGACGTCTGACTATGGGGGTACTGGGAAATCATTTGTTGAATTGTGCAGGTTTTCACGCCAATGACCGTGGCTTTGGTATTGCAACACTGAACGAGGATAATTACACTTGGGTACTTTCGCGTCTGGCCATTGAGTTGGATGAAATGCCTTATCAATATGAGGATTTTTCAGTTCAAACATGGGTGGAAAATGTTTACCGCTTGTTTACTGACCGTAACTTCGCTATTATTGATAAGGATGGGAAAAAGATTGGTTATGCGCGTTCCGTATGGGCGATGATTAATCTCAATACCCGCAAACCGGCCGATTTACTGACCTTGCACGGAGGAAGTATCGTAGATTATGTCTGTGACGAACCTTGTCCTATTGAAAAGCCTTCACGCATCAAAGTGACAAGCGACCAGCCGATGGCTACCCTGACGGCAAAATACAGTGATATAGATATCAACGGTCATGTGAACAGCATCCGTTACATCGAGCATATCCTTGATTTGTTCCCGATTGAATTGTATAAGACCAAACGTATCCGCCGTTTTGAAATGGCGTATGTGGCTGAAAGTTATTTCGGAGATGAGCTCTCTTTCTTCTGCGATGAAGTGAACGAAAACGAGTTTCATGTAGAGGTGAAGAAAAACGGCAACGAAGTTGTTTGCCGCTCGAAAGTGATATTTGAATAAATGTGAGAATATAAAATCAATTAATAACAGATGGCGTAAGTCATCAAAAACTAAAAACAAAAAGAAAATGGCACAGTTGAATTTTGGAGGTACTACTGAAACTGTAGTTATCCGTGATGAATTTCCATTGGAAAAAGCTCGTGAAGTATTGAAAAATGAAACAATCGCTGTAATCGGTTATGGCGTACAAGGTCCTGGACAGGCACTGAACTTGCGTGATAACGGTTTCAATGTAATCGTTGGTCAACGTGAAGGAAAAACATACGATAAGGCAGTAGCAGACGGATGGGTTCCGGGTGAAACTTTGTTCGGTATCGAAGAAGCTTGTGAGAGAGGTACTATTGTAATGTGTCTGTTGTCTGACGCAGCAGTAATGTCAGTATGGCCTACTATCAAGCCTTACCTGACTGCCGGAAAAGCTCTTTATTTCTCACACGGTTTTGCTATCACTTGGAACGACCGTACAGGTGTAGTTCCTCCTGCTGATATCGACGTTATCATGGTTGCTCCTAAAGGTTCCGGTACATCTTTGCGTACTATGTTCCTCGAAGGACGTGGCTTGAACTCTTCTTATGCTATCTATCAGGATGCTACAGGCAAGGCTTACGAAAGAACCATCGCACTGGGTATTGGTATCGGTTCCGGTTATCTGTTCGAAACAACTTTCCAACGTGAGGCTACTTCTGACCTGACAGGTGAACGTGGTTCATTGATGGGGGCTATCCAAGGTTTGTTGCTGGCACAGTACGAAGTATTGCGTGAAAACGGTCATAGTCCTTCTGAAGCATTCAATGAAACAGTGGAAGAACTGACACAGTCATTGATGCCGTTGTTCGCAAAGAACGGTATGGACTGGATGTACGCTAACTGCTCTACTACTGCTCAACGTGGTGCTCTCGATTGGATGGGCCCATTCCACGATGCTATCAAACCGGTAGTTGAAAAGTTGTATAACAGTGTGAAGACTGGTAACGAAGCACAGATTTCTATCGACAGTAATTCACAACCTGATTATCGTGAAAAGTTAAACGAGGAGCTCCGTCAATTACGCGAAAGCGAAATGTGGCAGACTGCTGTAACTGTTCGTAAACTTCGTCCGGAGAATAATTAATTAGACCAGATTATACAAGTTTTAAAAGAAGGAGAGGGCTTTTTGCTTTCTCCTTTTTTATTAATAAGATATTTAAAAATGGGTAGGTGAAGCTTGCAGAAACTTTTTTTTTGAAAAATATATCAATAATGTGATTAAAATATGCAAGTTTATGTTTATATTTGCACTATCAAATAAAATGAACGAGAAGTATGATGTGTTTTAACTTACCCCAGAGAATGATTAACATTGCTAAATTAGCATGTGTTATCAGTGTTGTTTCTGTTGCTTTCTCAAGCTGTTTACAGAAAGATGTATATGATCCTGCTAATTCAGGAGATAAAGAAGAAGTTACTTTAGATAACTATTTCGACTTTGCCACTACTAAAAATATTCAATTGAATATTGATTATGGAAAGGAATGTCCTAGGGCTTATTTTGAAGTTTATGCTGAAAATCCGCTTTCTTATGTGGCAGAAGGCGGTCAGATTATAAAGAAAGCAGGGGTGTCACACATTGCAACCGGATTTACAGATATACAAGGACGTTATATCAAACCGGCTTCTTTCCCGACAGCAGTTTCAGAAGTTTATATTTATTCTCCGGATTTTGGTGTGCCGACTTTGTATAAAACTAAAGTTGTCGGTTCGGATGTCAGCGCAAAAATAACCTTTGAGAATGCTCTTGATGTTACTCCTGTGGATTCATCAACGAGAAGTGCACAAACAAGGGCTGCGGTGAAATTTATTACAGATGTAATCCCGAACGTATTAGGAACTTGGAATGCAAATTCAGGTAAGCCTGACTATTTGGATGCTCCTAAGAAGATCAACGTGGATGCAACTCTCAAGAGTTATATAACGACATATTTTCCGGAAGGAAAGAATAACGTAGGACCTTTAGTTACTGATAATGCTGATATTCTGATAAAAGAAGATGCAAATGTCGTTATTAACTATTTTGGGGGAGACACAGGGGCGAAAAGTGTATTTGCTTATTATTGCTATCCGAAAGATGCTTCTATTGATGAAATAAGGAAGGCAACAAAGCATGCATGTGTCATATTTCCTAACGCACATGGAAATAGTTTAGGTTATTATAGTGGGGTTGCGGTTAATTTAAAATATATAAATGAGACTGGTAATTTCCCTCAAAAGGACCCGGAACGTATTCCGGCAAATACAAAGATTGGTTTCTTGATATGGAATAATGGCTGGGTAAATGCCAAGGCTAATGGGAATATGTTCTACTCAACCAAATCTTTGAATAGTGACAAAATTTCTCACACTGCAATTTTTGCAGCAAAAAATAAAGCAGGTGATAGAGTGAATGTTATCACTATGGAAGACTGGAAAAACGGTGAAAATGACTATAATGATGTTGCTTTCGTTATCTCTTCTAATCCTATTGCTGCTATTGAAGTTCCGGATGTTCCTAATCCGGGTGATCGACAAGGAACAGAAATGTATTCTGGAGTGCTTGGCTTTGAAGATAACTGGCCGGAACAAGGAGATTATGACTTGAATGATGTAGTCATGAAATATCAGTCAAGCGTTGATTATAATATAGATAATAAGGTTCTTAATATTATTGATAAGTTCACCTTGGCTTGGACGGGAGCTAATTATAAGAACTCGTTTGCTTATGAAGTTCCTTTCGATTTGAGTAAAGCTTCTAAAGTAACGGTTAATGGTAGTGAAGCTTCTTCCTATTCAGGTAATGTGATAACATTATTCAAGGATGCTAAAGCTGAATTGGGAGTATCCAATGTGAATGCGGAGGATATGATTAATCAGAATATTCAAGAGAAGACATATACGGTATCCATACAATTTAATAATCCTACTCTTGATAAATCAGTGGTGGTAGCTCCTTATAATCCTTTTATAAAAGTATTCAACTCTGCCACAGAAGTCCATCTGACAGATCATAAGCCGACGACTGGTGCGAATAATCGTTTCCCTTCCGGAGCTGATATTTCTCGTGGTGATGTAGATGGTACCTATTTCATTTGCAAAGATGGTTTTCCGTTTGCAATTCATGTAGATGCTCGTTTGGACGCTTCTATTTTGAATTTAGATCTTAAAAAGGAGAATCAGCGCATTGATAAAACATATCCTAAATTTGCAGAATGGGCAAAAACGCGCGATCCGCAAATAAAATGGTGGAAATAGTTGGAGTGCATTGGAATAATCGACTATCTTTGAGGGTGAAAAATTAAGAATAGTACTGATGTAAAATATTGTTTGTTTTGTTTGTGTTAAAAAAAGTGTGGTTTCGTGAGAAAGTGCGCTTTGTTAAAAGGAGGATTAAGTATTTAATCCTCCTTTTTAATGAATAACATCAACCTTTTATAGAAAGGATGCTTGGCAAGGGTGGAGGCATCTCCTAATATAACAAGCTTCATTCGTGCCCTTGTAATCGCTACATTCATTCTTCGCAAATCATTCAGGAATCCAATCTGTCCATCCTCGTTGGCACGTACGAGACTGATGAAAATAACGTCTCGCTCCTGTCCCTGAAAGCCGTCTACCGTATTCACGGTGATGAGACTGCGGAAAGGGCGGAAAAAACTGCTTCCTTTAATTTTGCTTCTCAAATATTGCACTTGTGCTTTGTAGGGCGAAATCAGACCGAAATCAATTCTTTCATCCAGTATTCGCTTTTTGCCGATACGTTCGATGTAAGTTTCCAGTTCTTGCAGTAATAAGTTAGCTTCCTGCTTATTGATGCGTCCGAAACTTTCGCCTACAAAGTCTTCGTGAAAGTCCATTTCTGAAGTATCGATCCAGTTCATGGGAGTGTCGAAATCAAGAATACCCCGATAGCGTACTTCCGGAGCAGCTTCCAGTTCTCCGTGATAAAACCAGTCGGAGGGAAACTGCATGATGGCTTCATGCATTCTGTACTGTACTTTTAATAGAGAGACCGCGGAAGGTTTTTGTTGAACGACTTTTTCCATTAATGTATGATCCAATCCTCCACGGGAAGCTTCTATACATTTGATAGTCGGCGGAAGCTGACAATGATCTCCTGCAAGGATGACCCGGTCTGCTTTGCGGATAGCGATCCAGCAGGCAGCTTCGAGGGCTTGTGCAGCTTCGTCGATGAATAAAGTCGAAAAACGACGTCCGTTGAGCAGGCGGTGGTTGCTGCTGACTAGGGTAGAAGCAATCACACGGGCACTGTCGAAAAGATCGGCATTGATTTGTATTTCCAACTCCGTGGCGCGGTCGCGGAGACGACTCATGCGATTACGCATTCCTTCCCGTTCAGAATAACTACCCCGGCGCATCCGGCTACCCATTTCGCGGATAGATTTACGGATTCCCCAAAGCTCCGGATAGGCAGGATGACTTTCAAACCGGCGTTCGTAGGTGGATGAAAGCATTTTGTCGTTGACTCGGGTTGGATTTCCAATGCGGAGCACGGGTACTCCCCGGTCTACCAGTTTCTCGCAAATCCAGTCGACAGCCGTGTTGCTTTGTGCACAGACAAGCACTTGTGATTCCCGGTGTAACGTTTCGTAAATCGCTTCGACAAGAGTCGTTGTCTTTCCGGTTCCCGGAGGACCGTGAACAATAGATACGTCACGCGTACATAGCACCTTGTTGACTGCTGTTTCCTGCGTGCTGTTCAGCCACGGGAAACGGACGGGATATAATTCGCGGAATCCCGGCTTTTGGGTACCCAACAAAATGTCGCGCAGTTCCGCCAGGCGGTTGTCTTTGGCGCATATCGTGTCTTCCAGTGCCTCGAACATGGCCCGGTACGATGTTTCGTCAAAATAAAGTTGTACCCCCAGTATACCGTCAGTTTGCAGTTCCGCTAAAGCTCCCGCTCCGGGGAGTACTACGACCATTCGTTCTTCGTCGGCAAAGCTGACGGTAGCGATGAAATCCATATACTTCACTTTTCCTTCGAATGACTGGTGGAAAAAGCAAACAGGACGGCCGAACTCAAAGGAATGCTCTATTTCTTTATTTTCGGTCCGTGTAATATCTATTACAAGCTGATTCAGCGAATTGTAGTAACTTCGGCCAAGAGAGACAGGATACCAGCAGAGACCGCGCTTCACTTTACGGGCAACGCCCATTGTTTCGGTCTGCCGCTTAAATTCTTCCTTCTCATATTCATACTCCATCCGCAGGAGGAGTTGCTGCTGCTGAAGGTCTATAATGGGACTTTTCGGATTATTACTCATAATAGGCGCAAAGGTAACAAATCTTCGTTCCGAGTAGAAAATATATTTCATTTTGTTAAACATTCCTCGAACGCCGTTCGTTATTTTTATAGATAGACTAAAAAAACAAAAAGCAATATGGTATATGATGTGACTATGTTAGAAGCTTTCTACGCTGCTTATAAAGGAAAGGTAGAACACGTACGGGCTATACTGAAACGCCCTTTGACGTTGGCCGAGAAAATTTTGTATGCTCATCTGTATGATGTAGCCGATTTGAAAGATTACAAACGGGGGGAGGATTATGTGAATTTCCGTCCCGACCGTGTGGCTATGCAGGATGCAACTGCGCAGATGGCTTTGCTCCAATTTATGAATGCAGGTAAGGATCAGGTGGCTGTGCCTTCAACAGTGCATTGCGATCACTTGATACAGGCGTATAAAGGTGCAAAGGCGGATATTGCTACGGCAAGACTGACCAATGAAGAAGTATACGACTTCCTCCGTGATGTATCTTCCCGTTATGGTATCGGCTTCTGGAAACCGGGAGCCGGCATTATCCATCAGGTAGTGCTTGAGAACTATGCTTTCCCCGGCGGTATGATGGTGGGAACAGACTCTCATACGCCTAATGCAGGCGGACTGGGCATGGTGGCTATCGGTGTTGGTGGTGCGGATGCCGTGGATGTGATGACAGGAATGGAATGGGAGCTGAAAATGCCGAAGATTATCGGTGTCCGTCTGACCGGAAAACTAAGCGGTTGGACCTCTCCGAAAGACGTGATTCTGAAGCTGGCCGGCATCCTTACCGTAAAAGGAGGAACGAATGCTATTATCGAATATTTTGGTCCCGGAACCGAATCCCTTTCTGCTACCGGGAAAGCGACCATTTGCAATATGGGTGCGGAAGTAGGAGCTACCACCTCGTTTTTCCCCTTTGACGGACGCATGGCTACTTATTTGAGAGCTACCGGAAGAGATTGTGTAGTCGATTGGGCTGAATCTGTTGGTGCAGACCTTCGTGCAGACGACATTGTGACCGACGAACCATCCAACTATTACGACCGTGTAATTGAAATAGACTTGTCAGAACTCGAACCTTATATCAACGGCCCTTTCACACCGGATGCCGCTACCCCTATCTCTGAATTTGCAGAAAAAGTATTACTGAACGGCTACCCGCGTAAGATGGAAGTGGGATTGATCGGTTCGTGTACCAATTCTTCTTATCAGGATTTGAGCCGTGCAACTTCTCTGGCAAAGCAGGTGACAGAAAAGAATTTGAGCGTCGCTTCTCCGCTGATCGTCAATCCGGGTTCGGAGCAAATCCGGGCTACTGCCGAAAGAGACGGAATGATAGAAGCTTTTGAACAGATAGGAGCTACAATTATGGCAAATGCTTGTGGACCTTGTATCGGTCAGTGGAAACGTGAGACGGACGATCCGACACGGAAAAACTCAATCGTCACCTCTTTCAATCGTAATTTTGCCAAACGCGCTGACGGTAATCCCAATACCTATGCGTTTGTTGCTTCTCCGGAACTGACGATGGCACTGACAATTGCGGGCGACCTCTGTTTCAATCCTTTGAAAGACAGACTGGTGAATCATGACGGCGAGAAAGTGAAACTGTCCGAACCTGTAGGAGATGAACTTCCTTTGAAAGGTTTTGAACAGGGAAATGAAGGGATATATTGCCCCCACGGAGCAAAAACGGAAATCAGGGTAAAACCGGATTCCCAACGTCTCCAGCTTCTGACTCCTTTCCCGGCATGGGACGGACAAGACTTGCTGAACATGCCTTTATTGATTAAAGCACAGGGAAAATGTACTACCGACCATATCTCTATGGCAGGTCCGTGGCTCCGTTTCCGGGGACATTTGGAGAATATTTCCGACAATATGCTGATGGGAGCTGTCAATGCTTTCAATGGTGAAACGAACCGTGTTTGGAATCGTTCGACAAATACTTATGGAACAGTTTCCGGTACGGCAAAGATGTATAAATCCGAAGGTATTCCGTCTATTGTTGTTGCCGAGGAGAATTATGGAGAAGGTTCCAGCCGTGAACATGCAGCTATGGAACCACGCTTCCTCAATGTACGTGTCATTTTGGCTAAGAGTTTTGCCCGTATCCACGAAACAAATCTGAAAAAACAAGGAATGCTTGCTCTTACTTTTGTAGATAAAGCAGACTATGATAAAATTCGGGAACACGATCTTTTGTCCGTATCAGGCTTAGTCCATTTCGCACCGGGGTGCAATCTGACGATTATTCTTCATCACGAAGACGGAACGAAAGAAAGTTTTGAAGTGCAACATACCTATAATGAACAGCAGATAGCCTGGTTCCGTGCCGGTTCTGCCTTAAATGCAAGATAAAAAATGAGCAAAATAACCATGCAAACAGATGGTACGCTGTTGGTACCCGATGTGCCTACCGTACCTTATATTACCGGCGATGGAGTAGGAGCCGAAGTGACTCCTGCCATGCAAGCCGTAGTGGACGCAGCTATCCGGAAAGCATACGGCGGCAAACGTCGTATCGAATGGAAAGAAGTGTTGGCGGGAGAACGTGCCTTCAATGCGACTGGTTCCTGGTTGCCGGATGAAACAATGGAAACTTTTCAGGAATATCTGGTAGGAATCAAAGGTCCGTTGACAACTCCTGTCGGAGGTGGAATCCGTTCGTTGAACGTAGCACTGCGTCAGACACTTGATTTATACGTCTGTCTTCGTCCGGTTCGTTGGTATCAGGGAGTACAGTCGCCTGTCAAATCACCGGAAAAAGTGAACATGTGCGTGTTCCGTGAAAATACGGAGGATATATATGCAGGAATCGAGTGGGAGGCAGGTACTCCCGAAGCTGAAAAGTTCTATCAATTCCTGAAAAGACGAAATGGGCGTGACGAAAGTCCGCTTCCCCGAAACCTCTTCTTTCGGTGTGAAACCTGTATCACGTGAGGGCACGGAGCGTCTTGTGCGTGCTGCCTGCCAGTATGCGCTCGACCATCATCTGCCTTCCGTGACACTGGTGCACAAAGGAAACATTATGAAGTTCACCGAAGGAGGCTTCAAGAAATGGGGCTATGAGCTGGCGCAACGTGAGTTCGGCGACGCCTTGGCAGATGGCAGACTGGTGATAAAAGATTGCATTGCGGATGCTTTCCTACAAAATACATTACTGATTCCCGAAGAATATTCCGTGATTGCCACGCTGAACCTGAACGGAGACTACGTATCCGACCAGTTGGCGGCCATGGTAGGCGGCATCGGCATTGCTCCGGGAGCAAATATCAACTACAAGACGGGGCACGCCATTTTTGAAGCGACTCATGGAACAGCTCCCAATATTGCGGGAAAAGATGTGGTGAACCCTTGTTCTATTATCCTTTCGGCAGTAATGATGCTCGAATATTTTGACTGGAAAGAAGCGGCTGCTCTGATAGAGAAAGCCTTGGAACAAAGCTTCTTGGACGCTCGTGCTACACACGATTTAGCCCGTTTTATGCCGAATGGAACCTCCCTCTCTACTTCCGCTTTCACTCGTGAGATCGTGGAAAGAATTGAAAAACAAAAGTAACGAATAAAAAACGAAGAAAGATGAAAAAAGAGTACTTGATTTACAAGCTTTCCGAGGAAATGAAGGAAGCTACCCGGATTGATACAGAATTGTTCCCCAAGTTTGATGTGAAGCGCGGATTGCGTAATGAAGACGGCACAGGTGTATTGGTAGGTTTAACCAGAATCGGTAATGTAGTAGGATATGAACGTGTTCCGGGTGGTGGGTTGAAACCCATACCGGGAAAACTGTTCTATCGCGGTTATGATGTAGAAGATATTTCTCACGCTATAATCAAAGAGAAACGCTTTGGCTTCGAAGAAGTGGCTTACCTATTGCTTTCCGGACGTCTGCCGGATAAAGAAGAATTGCTTTCTTTCCGTGAGTTGATTAACGACAATATGCCGTTGGAACAGAAAACGAAAATGAACATCATCGAGTTGGAAGGAAACAACATCATGAATATTCTTTCACGCAGTGTATTGGAAATGTATCGTTTTGACGCAAATGCGGATGATACCTCCCGGGATAACCTGATGCGTCAGAGTATTGAACTGATTTCAAAGTTCCCTACTATCATCGCTTATGCTTATAATATGCTTCGTCATGCTACTTTCGGACGTTCTCTGCATATCCGCCATCCGCAGGAAAAGCTATCTATTGCCGAGAATTTCCTGTATATGCTGAAAAAGACTATACCGAACTGGATGCACGCACCCTCGACCTGTTGCTGATTCTTCAGGCAGAGCACGGTGGTGGTAATAACTCCACTTTCACCGTTCGCGTAACTTCTTCTACCGGAACAGATACTTATTCGGCCATCGCTGCTGGTATCGGTTCGCTGAAAGGCCCGCTTCACGGAGGTGCCAATATTCAGGTTGCCGACATGTTCCAGCACCTGAAGGAAAATATCAAAGACTGGACAAGTGTAGATGAGATAGACACTTACTACACCCGAATGTTGAACAAAGAAGTGTATAACAAAACCGGATTGATCTATGGTATCGGACATGCCGTTTATACCATCTCCGACCCTCGTGCTCTTCTATTGAAAGAACTGGCTTGCGACCTTGCCCGTGAAAAAGGCAGAGAAAGCGAATTTGCTTTCCTCGAACTGCTAGAAGAACGTGCCATCGCTACTTTCGGACGTGTGAAGAACAACGGAAAGACAGTATCCAGCAATATCGACTTCTATTCGGGCTTCGTGTATGAAATGATCGGATTGCCGCAGGAAATCTTCACTCCACTGTTTGCCATGGCACGTATCGTAGGCTGGTGTGCACACCGCAATGAAGAATTGACCTTCGACGGTAAACGGATTATCCGCCCGGCTTATAAAAATGTACTTGATGATTTGGCTTATATCCCAATTAAGAAACGCTGATAATAACAAATCCTTTTATTGAATAGATAAGTAATCCCGGATGTGTGCCCGATCATTTCAGAAGCACATCCGGGAAATTTTACATTTTCTCCTTTTTTATGTTCGTAAAAGAATGTACTTCAGATTCTTTCTATTTTTTGTATCGTCATTTATCTCATTTTTGTTATTTTTGCGTGTTACAAAATAGATCGGTATGAGTATAGATACTTTTAATCTGTTTCTGGGGGTGATGAGCCTGATTGCTTTGTTTGTTTTTATCGCCCTTTACTTTGTGAAAGCCGGATATGGTATTTTCCGCACAGCATCGTGGGGCGTAGCTATCTCCAATAAACTAGCCTGGATATTGATGGAAGCTCCGGTTTTCGTGGTGATGTGCGTGATGTGGATCTATTCCGAACGTCGGTTCGAGCCGGTGATTTTCACTTTCTTCCTCTTCTTTCAAATTCACTATTTTCAGCGTGCTTTCATCTTCCCTTTACTATTGAAAGGGAAAAGTAAGATGCCACTGGCAATCATGTCGATGGGAGTTCTTTTTAATTTGCTGAATGGCTATATGCAAGGGAAATGGATTTTCTATCTTGCTCCCGAAACGATGTATCAATCCGGCTGGTTCACTTCACCGTGGTTTATTATCGGCACACTGCTCTTTTTCGCAGGTATGCTGTTGAACTGGCAGTCGGATTATATCATCCGTCATTTGCGCAAACCGGGAGACACCCGGCATTATCTGCCTCAAAAAGGAATGTACCGTTATGTCACTTCCGCCAACTATTTCGGTGAGATAGTAGAATGGGCAGGTTGGGCGATACTCACTTGTTCACTTTCCGGTCTGGTCTTCCTTTGGTGGACGATTGCTAACCTTGTTCCCCGTGCCAACGCTATTTGGTGCCGTTACCGCGAAGAATTCGGAGACGCAGTGGGAGAACGGAAACGAGTGTTCCCTTTCCTTTATTAGGAGCGCTTTTCATCATGACTTACGTATGACTTAAATAAAATATCAACTACTATGGAATCTAAACTTTTCACCCCGGTCACTTCGGCCCTTTGACGCTGCGGAATCGAACGATTCGTTCGGCAGCTTTTGAGAGCATGTGTCCGGAGAATACTCCCACGCAGATGTTGCTGGATTACCATCGGTCGGTAGCTGCGGGGGAGTGGGTATGACGACTGTAGCTTATGCAGCCGTGACACAAAGCGGACTTTCCTTCGACCGTCAGTTATGGCTGCGTCCGTCCATAATTTCCCGTTTGAATGAATTGACAAAAGCCGTGCACGATGAAGGTGCCGCAGTAGGTATACAAATCGGGCATTGCGGAAATATGTCCCACAAAAATATATGTGGTGTCACTCCTATATCCGCATCTTCAGGTTTCAACCTCTATTCTCCTACGTTTGTGCGTGGAATGGAAAAAGAGGAGCTTCCGGAAATGGCGAAAGCGTATGGAAATGCAGTCAATCTGGCGAGGAAAGCCGGGTTTGACGCCGTTGAAGTACATGCGGGGCACGGCTATTTGATTAGTCAATTCCTGTCTCCCTACACCAATCACCGGAAAGACGACTACGGCGGCTTGCTCCAAAACCGGATGCGCTTTATGGAAATGGTGATGAACGAGGTGATGACAGCGGCGGGAAGCGATATGGCAGTCTTTGTAAAAATGAATATGCGCGATGGCTTCAAAGGAGGAATGGAGATTGACGAATCCATTCAGGTGGCGAAACGGCTGCTGGAGCTGGGCGCTCACGGACTGGTGCTGAGTGGTGGTTTTGTCAGCAAAGCGCCGATGTATGTGATGAGAGGTGCCATGCCGATTCGTTCGATGTCTTACTATATGAATTGTTGGTGGCTGAAATACGGAGTCCGTATGTTTGGCAAATGGATGATACCCTCTGTACCCTTCAAAGAGGCCTATTTCCTTGAAGATGCACTGAAATTCCGTGCGGCTCTTCCGGATGCGCCGTTGATTTATGTCGGTGGTCTTGTTTCCCGTCAGAAAATAGATGAAGTGCTCGATTCCGGTTTTGATGCCGTGCAGATGGCGAGAGCATTACTCAACGAACCGGGATTCGTGAACCGGATGAAACAGGAGGAACAAGCACGCTGCAACTGTGGACATAGTAATTATTGCATAGGACGTATGTATACGATAGAAATGGCTTGTCATCAACATTTGAAAGAACAATTACCTTCCTCTTTACAAAAGGAGATTGAAAAACTGGAAAAGCAATGAGTGAAGAGAAATGGGCAATCATCACCGGTGCGGACGGAGGAATGGGAACAGAAATAACACGTGCCGTAGCCAAAGCCGGTTATCGAATCATTATGGCTTGTTATCATCCGAAGAAAGCGGAGGTTGTTCGTGAACGTTTGAGCAAGGAAACCGGAAACCCGGATTTGGAAGTTATAGCTATTGACTTATCTTCCATGCAATCCGTAGTTGCTTTTGCCAGTCAGATCTTAGAAAGGAACCTTCCCATCTCTTTGTTGATGAATAATGCCGGAACAATGGAGACAGGTTTTCATATTACTTCCGAAGGATTCGAACGAACGGTAAGTGTGAACTACATGGGACCTTATCTGCTTACCCGGAAATTAATTCCGCTGATGGTGCGTGGAGCGCGTATCGTAAATATGGTTTCCTGTACATACGCAATCGGCAAGCTCGACTTCCCAGATTTCTTTCATAGAGGGAAAACGGGAACGTTTTGGAGGATTCCTGTTTACAGTAACACGAAGTTGGCTTTATTATTGTTTACTTTCGAACTTTCCGAGCAACTTCGAGAGAAGGGGATTACCGTCAATGCTGCCGATCCGGGAATTGTTTCTACTGATATCATCACTATGCACAAGTGGTTCGATCCGTTGACGGATATTTTTTTCCGTCCTTTTATCCGTAAACCCAAGAAAGGGGCTTCTACGGCAATCGGTTTACTGTTGGACGAGAAGGAAGCCGGTGTGACAGGGCAACTGTATGCCAATAACCACCGGAAAAACTTGTCTGATAAATACACGAATCATGTGCAAAAAGAGCAGTTGTGGGAGATAACGGAATGTGCGTTGGCGAGTTGGCTGAAGTAGGGTTTCTTTTCTTTTTTATTTAAATTATCCAGTATTTACTTATATATAGGTATTGTACATATCTATATACCTCATTTTTGTTGTCTTATTTTTACCAATAGATAGGGATTGTTTAGCACTTCTTTTTCTGCTTACCTTTGCATCGCTTTTAGAACAATGAAAAGGTTATAAAGTAAAAAGGAGATGAGCAATAAATATTTTTTAGTTTTTCTGGCATTCTTGTTTTCCGTATCCGTATATTCACAACATGGGCGTCACCGTAGTAGTTTAATTTCGGGCAGAGTGATGTCCACAGAAAAAGAAGTGGTGGATTTTGCGACAGTTTATCTGAAAGGAACCAACCAAGGATGCTATACAGATGAAAAAGGTATATATCATTTGAAAACTACAGCAGGTGAATATACACTCGTCGTTTCGGCTATCGGTTATCAAACGGTAGAAAAGAAAGTTAAATTAGCTAAGGGAGAAAGAATAAAAGTAAACGTCACTATCGCACCGGCGGTAAAAGAACTGGGAGAGGTGCTGGTCACGACATCCGGAGTCGGTCGTGTGAATCAATCTGCTTTTAATGCGGTAGCCATTGATGCGAAGAAATTGCATAATAGTACGCAGACTTTGGCGGGTGCACTGACTAAAGTGCCCGGTGTAAAACTCCGCGAATCAGGTGGAGTGGGGTCGGATATGCAATTGTATATCGATGGCTTTAGCGGGAAACATGTGAAAATCTTCATTGACGGCATACCACAGGAAGGAGCCGGTGCTGCATTCGATTTGAACAATGTTCCTATTAATTTTGCCGACCGTATAGAAGTCTATAAAGGAGTAGTTCCCGTAGGATTCGGAACTGATGCTATTGGGGGAGTGGTTAATATTGTCACCAACAAGCAACCCGGAAAGTGGTTTATAGACGCTTCCTATTCTTACGGGTCATTTAATACTCATAAATCATACGTGCGCTTCGGACAAACGTTCAAGAATGGTTTTATGTATGAGGTCAATGCTTTTCAGAATTTCTCGGATAATGATTATTATGTAGACACTTACGTACGCGAATTTGAGATTAAAGAAGATGGAAGCGTACGTTTCCCGCCACTTGATAAAAATAAGATTTATCATCTGAAACGTTTTAATGACCAGTATCATAATGAAGCCGTGATTGGAAAAATCGGCCTGGTAGGAAAGAAATGGGCAGACCGTTTGGCGTTGAGTTTTAATTATTCCCATTTCTATAAAGAGATACAAACAGGCGTTTATCAAGATGTCGTGTTCGGTGAAAAATTCCGCAAAGGACATTCGTTGGTCCCTTCTTTAGAATATTACAAAAAGAACTTATTGGTGAAAAACCTGGATCTGCTGTTGACTGCCAATTACAATCATAATATCACCAATAATGTCGATACCGCTTCGCGGGCTTACAACTGGCGTGGAGATTTTTTATGAAAAAGGCAGCCGGGGAGAACAGTCTTACCAGAACAGTGAATCTAAAAATAAAAACTGGAATGGGACGCTGAAGATGAATTACCATATCGGACAGGCGCATACGTTTACTTTCAGTCATGTAATCAGTGATTTTGAACGTACGAGCCGCTCTACCATCGGTGCTTCTTCCAAATTCACGGACTTTTCTATTCCTAAAATCACCCGTAAAAACGTCAGCGGGCTTTCTTACCGTCTGATGCCGTCGGACAGATGGAATGTGTCGGCATTTGCCAAATATTATCGGCAATACAACAAGGGACCGGTATCGCAGAATACGGATGGAATAGGCAATTATATCAATCTGTCCAATACGGCAAGTGCTCTTGGATATGGAGCGGCAGGTACCTATTTTATATGGAAAGATCTTCAGGTGAAACTTTCGTACGAAAAGGCTTTCCGCCTGCCGACCACGGACGAACTCTTTGGAGATGAAGACCTTGAAGCTGGTAAAATGAATCTGAAACCGGAGAAAAGTGATAATGTCAATTTGAGTTTCAGCTATAATCATCAGTTTGGCAAGCATGGATTGTATGCCGAGGCCGGTTTGATATATCGGGATACGAAAGATTATATAAAAAGAGGACTGGACGTATTGGGAGGAACAAGCTACGGATATTATGAGAACCACGGTCACGTAAGGACCAAAGGGTATAATTTGTCATTGCTTTATAGCTTCTCGCGTTGGTTTGATATAGGAGGGACATTCAATAGCATCGATACTCGTGATTACGAAAAGTTTCTGGCGGGTTCCTCTTTGCAAGAAAGCATGCACTATAAAGTGCGTATGCCGAATCTGCCCTATCGTTATGCTAATATCAATGCAAATTTTTATTGGAATGACCTGTTTGTTAAAGGAAATGTGTTGAGCATCGGCTATGATAGCTACTGGCAACACGATTTTCCTCTTTACTGGGAGAATCTCGGAGATAAAGATTCAAAGAATATGGTGCCGGAACAATTTTCTCATAATCTGTCTTTGTCCTACACCATGAAGAATGGACGTTATAATGTATCATTTGAATGTCGGAATTTCACCGATGCCCAACTGTTTGACAATTTTAGTCTGCAAAAAGCGGGGCGCGCATTCTATGGAAAGTTCAGAGTGTTTTTCGGTAAATAATAAGAGTAAGTTTTTAGTATCAATCAATAATAAAGAATATATGAAGAAGTTTTTATTACAGGCTTTTGCCATAGCTTTTTGCTTGAGTAGCGGTGTGTTTGTGGCATCTTGCGACGATGATAATAATCCGGTGGATAACCCGCCGATTGATGGAGAAACGGCTTATGTGGTGGCTGCCACAACTGGTGAAGCAAGTTATTTGGTAGTAGCCAATTCTTTGGATGAAGGAACAGTGTCGACTCAAGGGAATGGAACCGAAGTGATTGGCGGTACCTATTGGGTATATAAAGGATTGGATTATGTGTTTGCTTTAGTTTATAATAAAGGTGGCGCAGGTACAGGAGCTTCCTATTATCTGGGGGCAGATGGTAAAATGAAAGAAAAGTACACATACACTTATAATCGTATCACGTCTTATGGAACTTGGGGGGATAAAGTGGTGACTGTTTCCACTGGGGACTCGAAAATAACAGATGAGGATCAGAATGTGGCTCAAGCATTGTTGTTCAACTATTTGGATGCGACCGATGGCAGTCAGGAAGAGGGTACCTTGCTTGCCGAAAATTACTTGGGTAATGGTGAAAAAGTTTCATGGGCAGGTCTGGTTGAAGCTAACAATAAGATTTATACATCTGTCATCCCAATGGGAATGAGTAAGTACGGTATTAAAAAATGGCCGGAAGCTGTGACAGATCAGGAACTTGTGACTAAGACTGACGGTGGTAGCGGCAGCGGTGCATATACAGCCGGTGTCATTCCTTCTACACAATACCCGGATAATGCTTACGTGGCAATTTATAGTGGCACGAACTTCAATGAGACTCCGGTGATTGCCAAGACTGATAAAATAGGCTATGCATGCGGTCGTATGCGTTCACAATATTATCAGACCATTTGGGCCGCTGATAATGGTGACGTCTATGTGTTCTCTCCCGGATATGGACGTACGGCAGTTTCATCTTCAGATTTGAAGAAGGTTACAGGACAGAAGCCTTCGGGCGCAATGCGTATCAAAGCAGGTGCAACAGATTTCGATCCGGATTACTATGTGAACTTTGAAGAGATAGGCACTAAACATCCTATTTTCCGTTGCTGGCACATCTCTGAAGATTACTTCCTGCTTCAATTGTATAAAAAGGGAGCGGAAGATATGATTAATGGCGGTACAAGTGCAGATGTCAGCGAATTAGCTGTTTTCAAGGCGGAAGATCAGACGATTATGCTTGTTACAGGTCTGCCGGCTGACGGAAAGTTTGGTGGCGAGCCTTATGGAGAAAAAGGGTATGCTTATATGGCTGTCACTGTGACTACGGGCGAGAAACCGGCCTTCTATAAAATAGACGCAAAAACAGGCAAGGCAGTCAAAGGTTTAACGGTAGAGGCTGACGCTATCACTACGGTAGGTAAGATGGAATATCTTTCAAAATAATACAGTCGGTTAAATAGAGAATCTTTTGTAGATAAAAGCCTGCCGAGCGGAAAGCTTTGCAGGCTTTTTTCAAGAAATAGGATTGAAAACATGAAAAAAATATTCAGAAAGATACATTTGTGGCTTTCCGTCCCTTTCGGACTGATAATAACTCTTGTCTGCTTCTCCGGTGCCATGCTGGTGTTTGAAAATGAGGTGAATGAGTGGTTTCGACGCGATCTTTACTACGTAGAAACGGTAAAGGAGTCTCCTCTTCCTATGGATAAGCTGCTTGAAAAAGTGGCGACGACATTGCCTGACAGTGTATCGGTGACCGGTGTCAGCATATCTTCTGATCCCGGACGTGCGTATCAGGTTAGTCTTTCCAAACCACGTCGTGCATCTTTGTATGTAGACCAGTATACGGGCGAAGTAAAAGGAAAAAGCGAGCGTAGCGGCTTTTTTATGTTTATGTTCCGAATGCATCGCTGGCTTCTGGATAGTATGAATCCGGGAAATGAAGGGATCTTTTGGGGCAAAATGATTGTAGGTGTCAGTACGCTTTTACTTGTTTTTGTACTGATTTCGGGAATTGTCATTTGGTGGCCGCGTACACGTAAAGCATTGAAGAATAGCCTGAAAATAACAGCAACAAAAGGTTGGAGAAGGTTTTGGTATGACTTGCATGTGGCAGGTGGAATGTATGCTCTGATCTTTCTACTGGCTATGGCACTGACGGGATTGACCTGGTCTTTTCCGTGGTATCGGACGGCTTTCTATAAGGTCTTCGGGGTAGAAGTACAGCAACGTGCCGCCCAAGGACATGAACAGAAAAGTGATGCTCAAAAGAGAAATACCAAACTGGCAGCCCATCGGGAAAAGAAAAGAGAAGGAAATGAGGTTCGAAAGGGTGAAAGAAGCAGACGTCCGGAAAACAATCACAGTGATATGTACTCGGTAACTTCACCATTCGTTTATTGGCAAGAGATTTATGATAAACTAAGACGTCAGAATCCGGAGTATAAGCAAATCAGTATTTCTTCTGGTACGGCAAGCGTGTCTTTCAACCGTTTCGGTAATCAGCGGGCATCTGACCGTTATTCTTTCAATACGGATAATGGTGAATTTACAGAAACAAGTCTTTATCAACATCAAGACAAGTCGGGAAAGATTCGTGGTTGGATTTATTCTGTGCATGTTGGTAACTGGGGAGGAATGTTTACTCGCATACTTACCTTTATTGCTGCCTTATTGGGGGCTGCACTACCACTGACTGGATATTATTTATGGATAAAAAGACTCATAAAGGTACGGAAATGAATGAAATTTTTTCCTACTATAAAGTTGAAAAACATAAAAACATCTGCCACCTGCAACGAAAAGCGTGTAATACACTAGTTAATAGATAGTTGTAACGTTGCAGATACCTGTGCCAGATAGGTTGCAGATAAAGTATCTGCAACACGTTATATAATCAAAGAAAAAGCCTTGATCCCTTTGTGCAAAGCTATGGGATAATTGGGGGACCCTATGGAGAAATTGTGGTGTCTCTACGGGGAAACGACAGTATCCTTACGTAGAAACTGTAGTGTCCCGCCTTAGAAACTCTCGTTTCCTGCCGTGGAAACTGTAATTTCTAATGCCGGAAACGACAGTTCCCCGCCTGGAAACGGGAAGTTAATGTATACAATAAACTTTTGCACCCATGGAGAATTGGCTTTGCAAGGCTTATACTGTGTGGCAGATACTTTATCTGCAACCTATCTGCAACAGGTATCTGCCACGCTCCAACTATCTATTAACTAGTGTATTACACGCGTTTCGTTGCAGGTGGCAGATGTTTTCATGTTTTTTCAACTTTATAGTAGGAGGATTACGCATCAAAATTAGGGTCGCAACCGTAAGTCATAAAACAAATTCACCTCTGTGTCCTCCGTGTCCTCTGTGGTGAAAAGAAGCATTGAATAAATGAAAGAAGAGCGGTGAATGATAAGGAAATCTCCCGTTCATCCACCGCTCTTTATCTTATAATACTGATATAAGCTGAACTCCTAAAAATAAAAAGATTAGATTGAAAGCTCTTTCAATACAGTGACAAGATCTCTCTTGATTGGTTTGTCATTCTTAATAGCCTTGCTGAACGGTACGTAAACGATTTCATCATGTTCGATTCCGATCATTACGTTACGTTGATCTTCCATAATAGCATCGATAGCAGCAGCACCGAGGCGGCTTGCCAGGATACGGTCGTGGGCAGTTGGGCTACCACCACGTTGCAGGTGACCTAAAATCGTCACACGTACATCATATTGCGGATATTCGTTTTTCACGCGTTCGGCATAATGCATGGCTCCTCCGGTCAGTTCGCTTTCGGCTACCAATACAATGCTACTGTTTTTTGATTTGCGGAATCCGTTTTTGATAAACTCTTCCAGTTGGTCGACTTCCGTACTGAACTCCGGAATGATGGCAGCTTCCGCACCCGAAGCGATAGCTCCGTTCAACGCAAGGAAACCGGCATCACGTCCCATAACTTCAACGAAGAACAAACGTTCATGTGAAGTGGCTGTGTCGCGAATCTTATCTACGGCATCCAATATGGTATTCAATGCAGTATCATATCCGATGGTCGTATCTGTACCATAAAGGTCGTTGTCAATAGTTCCCGGCAGTCCGATACATGGAACATCAAATTCCTGTGCAAAGATACGCGCACCTGTCAGTGAGCCGTCTCCACCAATGATAACCAAAGCATCGATGCCTTCTTTTTTCATGTTGTCATAAGCCAACTGACGACCTTCCGGAGTCGTGAACTCTTTACAACGTGCCGTTTTCAGGATAGTACCACCCAACTGGATGATGTTACTCACATTCTGACTCTTGAATTCTTTGATTTCACCTGTAACCAGACCTTTATATCCTCTGTATATACCTTTAACTTGCAATCCATTGTAGATGGCTGCACGTGTCACTGCACGTATAGCAGCGTTCATTCCCGGAGCATCACCCCCGGAGGTCAAAATTCCGATACACTTAACTGTTCCCATATAACAATCTCTCATTAATTAGTTTGACGCGGCAAATGTACAATAAAAAGTTGAAAGCAGTGGTTATGAAGTTTTTTTTTCGTAAGAAGAAAACATTAAAAATGTTCAAATGACCTTTTTTCGCTTTCCTTTTATTCGTTCATGTTACTTTGCCGTTTCCTTATGTTGCTTTGCTATTATTCTTTGTCAGAATAAAGCTGTTATTCTTTGATGAGCGTCCGAATGTGATTGTAAATCTTCTCCATCAACCATTTAGGAGTAGAAGTCGCACCACATACGCCAATTGAATTTACGTTTTGAAGGAGAGAAGGATCTATTTCTTTCTCATTGTCAATCAAATGTGAATTGGTGTTCACCTTCAAACACTCCTCGAACAGCATTTTTCCGTTTGAACTCTTTTTGCCGCTGACGAAAAATATCAAATCGTGTGTAGCCGCAAATTCCCGAAGCTTAGGCATCCGGTTGGCAACCTGACGACAGATAGTATCATAATATTCGAAAGTCGCCTCCGGTGAAATATGTTGCTTGAAGTATTCCACAATTTCCTGAAACTCGTCCAGTGACTTGGTAGTCTGTGAGAAAAGACGGATGCTTTTGTTTAAATCCAACTTTTTGGCTTCTTCTGCCTTTTCGATGACAATTGCTTTTCCATCTGTTTGACCCACCAATCCCAGCACTTCAGCATGACCGCTTTTGCCGTATATGACAATTTGTTTTTCTTTGTCACTGTCTGCCAGATACCCTTGTCTGATACGTTTTTGCAAACGTAATACTACCGGACAGGTCGCATCGATAATTTCTATATTATTTTCACGGGCAATCATGTAAGTTTCCGGTGGCTCTCCGTGTGCGCGAAGCAATACTTTGGCATTCTTCAGTTGTTTGAATTCTTCCCGGTTGATCGTGATTAATCCCATCGTTTTAAGCCTTTCCACTTCCCGGCTATTGTGTACAATATCTCCGAGACAATAGAGAGTCTCTCCCTTTGCCAACTCCTCTTCTGCCTTATGAATGGCTGTCACCACACCAAAGCAGAAGCCGGAATCTTCGTCTATCTCTACCTTGATCATAAAGCAAATTATTTACTTACCTTATTAAATTGTCCGAAAAGCCATTCCTTTTGCTCTTCAATCGATAAGTGGGTATTATCCAGAAGCAGAGCATCTTCAGCTTTGCGCAACGGACTTACTTCCCGGTTCTGGTCGATATAATCCCGTTGTTTCACATTTTCCAGAATCTCGTCGAAGCTGGCTGCCTGTCCCTTTGCTTTCAGCTCGTCATAACGGCGTTGAGCACGGATTTCGGGAGTGGCGGTTACAAATATTTCCAGTTCCGCATCCGGGAAAACGGTAGTTCCTATATCCCGGCCATCCATGACGATGCCCTTTTTCCTTTCCCATTGCTTGTTGCTGCGCCACCATTTCTTCACGTACGAAGTCAAGCGTACTGATAGGGCTCACTTTGGAAGAAACCTCCATCGAACGGATTTTATTCTCTACATTCACACCGTTGAGATAAGTGTCGGGACGTCCGGTTTCCTTATTCAGCCGGAACGATATATGAATGTCCTTAATTTCTTTTTTCAGCCTCTCCGTATCGATAACGTCTCCGTTGAAAATCCCGTTCTCTATACTATATAAAGTGACCGCACGATACATGGCTCCGCTGTCAATGTAAATGTAACCCACTTCGCGGGCAAGATCTTTGGCCATTGTACTTTTTTCCGCAAGAGGAAAAACCATCGATTGCAATTGTTATCTTTTTCATATTCAGTTCATCTGATTTGTCCGCCAAAGATACGGTAAATTTGAAAATCAACCATAAGTTTGCCGTTAAAAGGAGCAAGACAAGTACGAAAGAATTAAAAAAGTTAAAAAGCCGGATAAAAAGAGGCAAAGAGGGGAACGAATACATGAAAATGTACTATATTTGCCCGGAGACACATGAAAGGACACTTTTTTTTAATCATTATATTAATAAATTTATGGAAGTTAAAAAATCACCCAAAGCAGACCTGGAAGGCAAGAAGTCTACATGGTTGCTCGTTGGTTACGTGGTAGTTCTAGCTTTCATGTTCGTGGCGTTCGAATGGACCCAGCGTGACGTGAAGATAGATACAAGCCAGGCAGTAGCCGATGTCGTGTTTGAAGAGGAAATTATTCCTATTACCGAAACCCCTGAACAAGCAGCTCCACCACCACCTGAAGCTCCAAAGGTAGCAGAATTGCTGGAGATTGTGGATGATAAAGCTGATATTGAGGAAACAACAACTATTATCAATGAAGATAACCAAGCTCGTGTAGAAGTAAAATATGTGCCTGTACAAGTTGTTGAAGAAGAACCGGAAGAACAGACTATTTTCGAAGTTGTAGAAAACATGCCGGACTTCCCGGGCGGACAAGCAGCTTTGATGCAGTATCTGGCAAAAAATATTAAATATCCGACTATCGCACAGGAAAACGGAACTCAAGGACGTGTTATCGTACAGTTCGTTGTTAACAAAGACGGTAGTATTGTAGATGCGAAGGTTGTACGTAGCGTTGACCCGTATCTGGATAAAGAAGCCCTCCGTGTGATTAATACCATGCCGAAGTGGAAACCAGGTATGCAGCGCGGAAAACCGGTACGTGTTAAATTTACGGTTCCTGTGATGTTTAGATTGCAGTAATTTGTAATAATATAAATTAGGAGGCTGCTTTCGGCAGCCTCTTTTTATTCATTAATTTTTTTATTCATCATGTTTACAGCTTCTCAATTACTTGATAAGATAAATAATCATATTTCTGAAATTCAGTTTACCCGGACGCCGAAAGGACTTTATGAACCGATTGAATATATCCTTTCTCTGGGTGGGAAGCGGATACGTCCTGTATTAATGTTGATGGGATATAACTTGTATCGGGAGGATGTGGCGTCTATATACGATCCTGCCACTGCAATTGAAGTTTACCACAACCACACCTTGTTGCATGATGATTTGATGGATCGCTCGGATGTGCGCAGAGGCAAACCTACTGTACACAAAGGTATGGAACGATAACACTGCTGTTCTTTCGGGAGATGCTATGTTGATTCTGGCATTTCGCTATATGACGGGATGTCCGCAGGAACATCTGAAAGAAGTGATGGATTTATTCAGTCTGACTACACTTGAGATCTGTGAAGGGCAGCAGCTGGATATGGAATTTGAGTCCCGCTGTGATGTGACAGAAGACGAATACATTGAAATGATTCGTTTGAAAACGGCAGTGTTGCTTGCGGGTAGTCTTAAAATAGGTGCAATTCTGGCAGGAGCGACTGCTGAAGATGCAGAAAATCTATATAATTTTGGAATGCATATTGGAGTAGCATTCCAGTTACAGGATGATTTGTTGGATGTATATGGAGACCCGGAAGTGTTCGGGAAGAAGATAGGCGGAGACATCCTCTGCAATAAAAAAACATATATGCTTATCAAAGCACTGAACCATGCGGATGAAAAGCAGCAGGAAGAATTGAATCGTTGGTTGAATGCAGAAACTTTTCAACCAGCAGAAAAAATCGAAGCGGTAACTGAAATCTATAATCAGTTGAATATCCGTAATGTCTGCGAAAACAAAATGCGCGAATATTACACCCTTGCTATGGAAAGCCTGGCTGCAGTCGCCGTTGCAGAAGACAGGAAAAAAGAATTGAAGAATCTTGTGAAATTATTAATGTATCGTGAAATGTAGCTAAGTGTCGGAGATATGCCTTATAGACGACTACCAAATACTGATCAAGCAAGAGTTCGGGCGTTGAAAGCGGCAGTCGAAAAGGGGGAGATGTATAACGTACGTGACTTGGCTATTACATTAAAGACATTATTTGAGGCACGTAATTTCTTACATCGGTTCGAGGCTGCGCAAATTTATTATACCCAGTGCTACGATAATCAGTCGCGTGCCAGCCGTAAGCATCAGATGAACGTGAAGACCGCCCGGCTGTATATCTCTCATTTTATCCAAGTACTCAATTTGGCAGTACTTCGCGATGAAATCAAAGTGGCGCATAAAGAATTATATGGCCTGCCTGCTTCAAACACAGTGCCGGACCTGTTGAGTGAAGCCGCACTGGTAGAGTGGGGGAAGAAAATAATTGAAGGCGAACAATTAAGAACAACTCAAGGCGGCATACCTATTTATAATCCGACTATTGCACGTGTAAAAGTGCATTATGATATTTTTCTGGAAAGCTACGAACGGCAGAAAAACTATCAGGCATTAACCAATCGTAGTCTTGATGAATTGGCATCCATGCGTGGGCGTGCAGATGAATTGATTCTGGATATCTGGAACCAGGTAGAAGCTAAATATCAGGATGTCACTCCCAATGATACCAGATTAGAAAAATGTCGCGACTACGGACTGATATATTATTATCGTTCCAGCGAGAAAGTAAAAGAAGAAAAAGAAATATCATGCTGATAGATACTCATTCTCACCTTTTTGTTGAAGAATTTACCGAAGACCTGCCGCAGGTGATGGAACGTGCACGGAAAGCGGGAGTTTCCTATATTTTCATGCCCAACATAGACAGTACCACCATTGATGCTATGTTGTCAGTGTGTAGGGATTATCCGGGATTTTGCTATCCGATGATCGGACTGCACCCTACTTCTGTCAATGAATCGTATGAACAGGAATTAGCGATTGTTCACAAATACTTGTCGACTTCCCGTGAGTTTGTGGCTATCGGAGAAATAGGTCTTGATCTTTATTGGGACAAGACTTTTCTGAAAGAGCAAATCTTGGTTTTTGAAAAGCAAATAGAATGGGCGCTGGAATATGGTCTTCCCATTGTAATCCATTCAAGAGAAGCGTTTGAATATATATATAAGGTAATGGAACCCTATAAAAATACCCCATTAACCGGCATTTTTCATAGTTTTACCGGGACATCGGAAGAAGCGGCGAAATTGTTGGAATTTGAAGGATTTATGTTAGGTATCAATGGAGTTGTAACTTTCAAGAAATCGACTTTGCCGGAGGCATTGACGACTGTTCCTTTAGAGCGCATTGTGCTTGAAACCGATTCTCCCTATTTGGCTCCTGTGCCGAACCGGGGAAAAAGGAATGAAAGTGCCAATGTAGAGAGACACACTCATGAAGGTGGCGGATATTTATCAGATGGATCCGGAGTATGTGGCACAGGTCACTTCTGTTAATGCGCTAAAAGTGTTTGGAATCCGCAAATAAGGTTCGAAAGGTTTTAAATTATATTAATTTGCAGTATTTATTCAAGATAAAAGAGGGAGAATGCTTCTTGAAAAGAAAAAAAAGAATACATTTGTAGCTGAAAATGCTGAAAACACAGAGGGAGAGATGCTCGAGTGGTTGAAGAGGCACGCCTGGAAAGCGTGTATACGCCAAAAGTGTATCCGGGGTTCGAATCCCCGTCTCTCCGCAGACATGAAAGAGAGAAGAGAAGTAAATACAATAATAATAATCAATTAATTAATCTTAAAAATTAGACACACAATGAAAAAGTTATTTGCAATTGTTGCTGTGATTGGGGCCTTCACTTTTGGCTCAATTCAACTTGCTCAGGCTCAAGACGCTCCTGCAGCAGAACAAACTGAACAACAAGCTGCTCCTGCCGCTGAAGCTACTACTGCTGCTGCTCCTGCTGCAGAAGAAGGTGGTATTCACAAGGAAATCAAAGTTAAATTCATCGAAGGTACTGCATCTTTCATGAGTTTGGTAGCTATCGCTTTGGTGATCGGTTTGGCTTTCTGTATCGAACGTATCATTTATTTGAGCTTGGCTGAAATCAACACAAAAAAATTCATGGCATCTATCGAAGCTGCTTTGGAAAAAGGTGATGTTGAAGCTGCTAAAGACATCGCACGTAACACCAGAGGTCCTGTTGCTTCTATCTACTACCAGGGTTTGATGAGAATCGACCAAGGTATCGATGTAGTTGAGAAGTCAGTTGTATCTTATGGTGGTGTACAGGCAGGTTACCTTGAAAAAGGATGTTCTTGGATCACACTGTTTATCGCAATGGCTCCGTCACTCGGATTCTTGGGTACTGTAATCGGTATGGTGCAGGCATTTGATAAAATCCAGCAGGTAGGTGATATCTCTCCGACGGTTGTTGCAGGTGGTATGAAAGTTGCCTTGATTACAACTATTTTCGGTTTGATCGTTGCTTTGATTCTTCAGGTATTCTACAACTACGTACTTGCTAAGATTGAAGCTCTGACTAGCGAAATGGAAGATTCTTCTATTTCTTTGTTAGACATGGTAATCAAATATAATTTGAAATACAAAAAAATAATCGAAGATGAGTAAGTTAACATATAGAGCATCGTATTATGCACTTTATGCGATGTTTGCCATTATCCTGATCGTATTGTGCCTTTTCTTCTTAGGAGGAGATGCTACAGGCGATGCAGTGATTGCGGGAGTAGATCCCGAGATGTGGCAGCCGGCTCAAACAGACGCCTTACTTTATTTGATGTATGCTTTGTTTGGCGTTGCCATTGCAGCTACTATACTCGGTGCAATATTCCAATTTGGAGCAGCTTTGAAAGATAATCCGGCAAATGCTATCAAGTCTTTACTTGGTTTGGTTCTTTTAGTTGTTGTTTTAGTTGTAGCTTGGTCTATGGGTGACGGAACACCAATGCAGATTCAAGGTTATAGCGGTACAGACAACGTTCCTTTTGGCTGAAAATAACAGATATGTTCCTTTATTCTATTTACATCCTGTTGTTTGTAACAGTTGTTGCAATCATCGTGAGTGGCATAAAGAAGAAATTATCCTAATCAATTGAGTAATTCTCAATTAAATAAGTAATTACAATGGCAAGAGGAAAAAGAAAAGTTCCTGATATTAACTCAAGTTCTACGGCGGATATCGCTTTCTTGTTGCTGATCTTCTTCTTGATTACAACATCAATGGATACGGATCGTGGTTTGGCAAGACTTTTTGCCTCCACCACCCGGAAGATCAAGATCAGGATAATACTGATAAAATCAAAGAACGTAACGTATTGCACTTGAATAAAGATGATGCTTTGATGTGCGGTAATGATTATATCGGTGTTGATC
>VOFG01003735.1_pt1 | contig 40949 bp, 56 predicted proteins | sample 5384171 | NCBI WGS metagenome assembly VOFG01 (sample SAMN12384726, study PRJNA508395) | human gut metagenome | isolation source: healthy gut F | host: Homo sapiens
CGGTCGATCACGGCTCGGATAGAGTCGGAGAGTTTTTCATAATTCATGTGCATTTCCTTTCCCCAAAAAAACGAGCTACCGTGCATTTCTACACAGATAGCCCGTCATGGCTGTCACTTCTGCCCTTGCAGAAGCCTTACTTTATTGTTTTTTCAGTATCTCGGCTAATACATAAAACGGAAACAACAGGAGGAGCAATAGAACGTACATCACACACCAACCTTTCTTACTCGATCATACCATGTAGAGCGGCTGATACCAAGTTCCGGCAGCAGTCCGCCACGGTAATGATACCGTTTTTTTGTTTTTGAGCGAGTTTTTCAAACTGCTCGTTGTCAATTTCTTTTTAATTTGCGACCTTCCCGCCAATCGGGGTTATGTTCACGCTTCATAGCCTTACCCATACTGGTTCTTTCAACGATCATATCCCCATCTCATATAATATTCACTCCAACTCAGTCATACGAAATCGTCCATTGGCTCTTGTTCTTCTGCGGGGAAGTGCTTTTTGACCACAATTTCATACCCCATAGCGGACAGCATTTTTACAAAAGTATCAACTCTCATGCTATTTCCAGTTAGGCGACTACTCACTGCGGATTGTGTTTTATAGCCAACTGCTTCGGCAAGTTGGGTCTGGTTCCAACCAAGTGTTTTCATGGCTACTTTTACAATGTCTTTCTCGTTCACGAAAGCACCTCTCTTTATTTCAATAACGCTATATCATATTTTGGTGTTATCGTCAAGTTGTTTTTTGTATTTTACTCTTTTCTTTTCAATCACCGGATGCAATGTCACCGGCGTTTCTTCCCCGCTCGCGTTCACAAATGTCGGCGCTACCCATTTCAGCACGAGTTTCCTCGCCGCCGGGTCGCTCTTCGCCCCTATCCAAGAATTATGCCAATGATACCCCTACGCATATTGAGCAAAAGAGCAGGAACACGGTCGTTCCTGCTCTTTTGATAAGGGAAATATTTCAGCTGCCGCTCTCGGGGTGAACTCCTCGTAGAACACGCTGAGCATCAGCTCGAGCAGCGCGTCCTGATCGACAGTCAGTTCCATGTGGCTGCCCGCGCCGAGGACGCTTGTGCCGCTGACGCGGAGAATGTCGCCGGAAAAGTGCATCTGCGCGGCTTCGGTCGCGAGATACGAGATCTTGCTGAGATCGAGGTCACTGAGCACATAGTCGCTCACGGCGTTATAGAGCGAGACGGCTTTCGTGGGATTGCCGGAGATGAGCTGGCGCGCCTGTGAGATCATCGCGAGGGAGATACTGCTTCTGGCGCTGCATGCGCTCTTCGTTGCCGGTGGTCGTTTCGTGGCGGGCCTGAATATAGGCGCGGGCCTGACGGCCGGTCAGCGTGACCTCGCGGCCGCTCACGAGATTGCTGCAGCCGGGAGGTTCGTGAAGGGATAGTCGCTCTGCACCGTCAGCGTGACACCGCCGAGCGCGTCGTTGAGGTCGGCGATGCCGCCCATGTAGAACGCGGCGTAGCCGTCGATGTCCAGCCCGTAAAACAGGTTCGACACGGCCTCGCGTGAGAGCGGCGCTGGTGGCCAGCCCGTCGCCATAGGAATAGGACAGGGCAAGCTGGGCGCGCGCCGAGCCGCTGACATCGCCGCTTTCATCGAGAATGGCGATGTCGCACATCGTGTCGCGCGAGACGGAGATGAGTGTCATCTCATCGCTGTTCGTATCGAGCACGGCGAGCAGGACGACGTCCGCTTGATTGTCGTTGCCGTAGGGCAGGGGGGGAGGAGGGCTTCGTCCGAGTCGACGCCGATGAACAGAAGGTTCACGAGCCCGTCCTTATAGCGGTAGTATTTCCCGTCGTGATAGATGGTGTGCTGGTCAAGCGACGCTGCTGTCCGTGCTGATGGCGGGCGGCTCGGCGGTTTTGCTGCGCAGGACGCTGCGCCCGTGCAGCCAGATGCCGAGCACCGTCAGGCACAGCGCGAGCGTAATGCCCATCAGAATGAGAAACAGCAGCAGGGGAGTTGAGATGCGCCGACAGCGCTTGTTTTCTTCCATGATCGGGGCCTCACTTCTTCAAAACGGTATATTCCTGGCGTCAGCACGCCCTGCACCAGAAACCGCTGCGTCCGGTTCTGACGGTAGCAGGTGGAGAGCGTGAGCACCCCTTGTCGCCGAACTGCGGGAAGAGGTCGCGGCGGTAGTTGCAGTTTACGCCGTCGGCGAGGGAATCGAAGTAGGCGGCGAACTGCTCGGGGTCGTGAAGTCATTGCACAGGAGAAGGTGGTCGCTCGAGTGCGGATAGGCGGCGAAAATCTGATACTCATAGACCTTCTCGGGCGTGTAGATGTAGATGCTCTGGTTCTGCTCGAAAAACGATGCGTCGGCGAAGTTGTTGAGCTGGGCGAACATGGCCTGTGAGCGGCTGTTGTGTCCGTAGAGCACGGTCATGGAGTCCTGAAAGGTGGTGGTGTTGTAGCGCTGGGAGAAGATGCTGCCGCCGGAGAAATAGGACTTGTCGACGGCGTGGTTGATGTAGAACAGGTCGTCCGTTGCGCTCTGAACGACGGCGTAGTTGATGACCGTGCCGGGCACCTCGATCCAGGCGTAGACCTCGTCGTTCATGGCCTGCAGCTCGTCGAAGTCGACGGAGCTGGTCATGTAGCGGGTGGGATCGTTCGGGTCGGTGAGTGCGGTGGAGATGATGCCGGAGCTGACGCCGCTGCCGAGCCGGTCGCTCAGCGCCTTGCCGCGGTAAAACTGGACGATGAAGAAGATGCAGACGGCGCACACCGCCACCGCCAACACCGAAATCACCCCCAGCACAATACGGGTGGAACGTTTCATAAAAAACCTCACAAACAGGTAATAGCAGGAGTAAACAGTTTCACAGAATTCGCGGCTCGGAAGCCGCGAACAAATTGAAATCCGTTTTTGCGGCGTGTACGTCGCAAAAAACACTCTGCGCGGAGCTTAGCCCTTGCCCGCCTGCGGCGGGGCAAGGCGCTAAGCGCAGCGGATCTTTGCCCCAAAGACCTGTCTTTGGGGGCAGAATAGAAATAGCCCCACAAACGACAAGCATTCATGGGGCTATCCGCAGGTTCTTGTTATGCGCGCTCGTGCGCCTTCTTGCCGGTGACAACAGCCACACCGCCGCAGACGGCGGCGACCAGAGCCAGACCGCCGATGCTGAACTCATAGCCCGTCTGGGGAGACTGGGGATTGGGATCCACATCGGTGTTGCCATGCTCGGGACTGGGCACATAGGTGCCGTCGGCGAAAGCAGTAGCCGTGAGCATGCTGCAGGCCATGATGAGCGTCATGACGATGGCGAGAATCTTACTTTTCACAGGTACCCTCCGTTTCTGTGCTTTATAACAAGGCTACTATATCACTTCTACGCGCGAAATGCAAGAAAAAATTTACGGAAAACAGCGTATTCGCCCCGCAAAAATTCCTGCGGAAAAGACGCGGAAACGGTCGGTGATTGTTTGACTTTCGTATACGCGAATGATATAATAAATCGGATTATATCAAAATCCGGGGAGGTTGGAAGCTCTCCGGAGGAGGGGGATCGGGGAAAATGTCACGTTACCGCGCATTTATCATTTTACTGTTGGATGTTCTGATCATTTTTCTCTGCAATTTCCTGACGATGCTGCCATATCTGCTGGGGCAGGATATCCGCCTGCTGAACCTCGTGCTGCACATTGGGCTGCTGACGGTCTGCGTGTTGCTGTTTCAGGTCTGCCTTAAGACGTACGACACGCTCTGGCGCTATGCCGAGAGCCGGGAGTATCTGACGCTGCTCGAGGGCATGGGGCTGGGATTCACGCTTTATTCGGTGGTGAACCTCCTGCTCGGCACCAGCCGCATCTGGATCAGCTCAGCCCTGACGGGGACGGCGCTGGCGCTGCTGGTGATGCTGGGGTACCGGTTCGTCTACCGCAGCTACCGGCGGCGGGTGACCGGTGTCGGCGGCGGGCCGCGGGCCTATGCGGCTATCATCGGCGCGGGATCGGCGGGCGCGGCTCTCGTCTCGGAGATGGATGATCGGATTTACGGGCGCTACCGCCCGTACTGCGTCATTGATGACGCGGCGGAAAAGCAGCAAAAACGCATCCACGGCGTCCCTGTGCTCGGGCCGATCGACGCGATGGAGGAAATCCTCGCCGACACGCCCGTCACGGACATCATTCTCGCCATCCAGAATCTCACGCCCGAGCGGCGGCAGGAGATTCTGAACCTCTGCGCCCGCACGCAGCGGCGCGTCCATGTGCTCGGCAGCCCCGTCACGCGGCTGCACGCGCGGCAGGGCGACTATATCGCCGCCGTGCGCGAGGTGGAGATCGAGGATCTGCTCGGCCGCGCGCCGGTGCAGCTGGAAAATCCGCGCATCGGGACGTTCCTGCGCGGCAAGACCGTGCTCGTGACGGGCGGCGGCGGGTCGATCGGCTCGGGCTCTGCCGCCAGTTCGCGGCGAACCGGGCGGAGCGGCTCGTGATCCTCGACGTGGCGGAGAACACGACCTATGAGCTGCAGAACGACCTGCTGCACTGGTACGGGGAGGATTTTTCCCCTCTCGGTGGAGATCGCGTCCGTGCGCGACCGGCAGCGGCTGGAGCAGATTTTCGCGAAATACCGGCCGCAGCTCGTGTTCCACGCGGCGGCGCACAAGCATGTGCCGCTGATGGAGTGGCTGCCCGGAGGAGGCGGTGGAGAACAACGTCTTCGGCACGTTCAACACCGCCGACATGGCGCGGCGCTACGGGGCGGAGAAGTTCGTCCTCATCTCGACGGACAAGGCCGTGAACCCAACGAACATCATGGGCGCGACGAAGAACCTCTGCGAGGAGGTGCTGCAGGGTCTGCGCGGCGTAGGCGGGACGGAGTTCGCCGCCGTGCGCTTCGGCAACGTCCTCGGCTCGAGCGGGTCGGTGATTCCGCTGTTTAAAAAGCAGATCTCTTACGGCGGGCCGGTCACGCTGACCGACCGGCGCATCATTCGCTACTTCATGACCATTCCCGAGGCGGCGCAGCTCGTGCTCGAGGCCGGGTCGTTCGCGCGCAGCGGCGAGGTGTTCGTACTGAACATGGGTGAGCCGGTGCGGATCTTCGACCTCGCGGAAAAGCTCATCCGGCTCTCCGGCTTCGTGCCGGGGGCGGACATCGAGATCCGCGAAGTCGGCCTGCGGCCGGGGAGAAGCTCTATGAGGAGCTGCTCATGTCGAACGAAAAGCTCAAGAGCACCGAAAACGAGAAGATCTTCGTCGAGGAGCGCCCGGCGATTCCGGAGAAGGAGCTGCGTGCCGCGCTCGAGGAGCTGCAGGCGGCGATTGACGCGGGCAACCGCGCGGAGCTGCTGCGCCTGATGCACGCGCTCGGCCCCACGTTCCGCGCGCCCGAGGAGGTCAACCGCGAGGCGCAGGAGCGTCTGGAGAGAGAGGCGGCGATATGATCGACCTGCACTGCCACATCCTGCCCGGCGTGGACGACGGCTCCGCCGACGAGGAGGAGAGCTGCGCCATGGCGCGCCTTGCCGTCGAGAGCGGCGTGACCGACATCGCGGCGACGCCGCACTGCAACGCGCCGGATCCGTTTTACAACTACGCCGACAGTGCCCTGCACGCGCGCTTCACGCGCCTGCGGCAGCGGCTCGAGCGCGAGCAGATTCCCCTGCGCATTCACGAGGGGATGGAGGTGTTCACGACGCCGGAGCTGCCGCGGCTGCTCGACGAGGGGCGGCTGCTCAGGCTCGGCGGGACGCGGTATCTGCTCATCGAGTTCGCCTTCGGCGAGAGCGAGTGGTTCTTCGACGAGATGCTCGCCGCCGTGCGCGCGCGGGGGCTGACGCCGGTGCTCGCGCACCCGGAGCGGTATACCTGCGTGCAGGACGAGCCGCGCCTGCTGCGCCGCTGGGCGCGGGAGGGAACCGTGCTGCAGGCGAACAAGGGCAGCTTTTTTTCGGTATGTTCGGCCGCCGGGCGGCCGCCGCGGCGCACTGGGCGCTCGCCGACGGGTGCCTGCACCTGATCGCGAGCGACGCGCACAGTCCCTACCGGCGGACGACGCGCATGAGCGACATCTTTGATTTTACGGCGGATTTCGCCGCGGAGGAGATCGCGGATTTCCTGCTGCGGCAGAATCCGGCGGATATTCTGGCAAACCGCCCGGTATATACCGTCCGGGAAAAATTCTGACAGACCCTGAGGTGGTTTATGAAACGACTGCATATCATCACGCTGGCGGTGCTGGCGGCGTCGGTGCTCGCGCTGGGCGTGACGACACTGGTGCGCAGCATCGGAAACGACAAAACAATCCCGGAGATCGTCTGCAGCGACACGCCGCTGCGCCTGTCCGTGCAGGACGGGGAGGCGGGGCTGCTGCAGGACGTGACCGCCCGCGACGGCAATGACGGCGACCTGACGGGGAGCCTGATCGTCCAGCGCGTGGAGCGCACGGGCGCAAACGGCGAGATGACCGTGACCTACGCCGTCGCCGACAGCGACGGACACGTCACGACGAAGACGCGCACGGTGATCTACACCGACTATGTCTCCCCGCGCTTTTCGCTCACGAAGGCGCTGCGCTACGCGCCGGGCGAGGCGATGCAGGTGCGCGACCGTCTGCGCGCGACGGACACGCTCGACGGCGATCTCAGCGACAGCGTGAAGGTGACCTCCACCGCGCTCAGCTCGAGCGTGGAGGGAACGTACCCCGTCACGTTCGAGGTCGTCAACAGTCTCGGCGACGCCGTGTCACTGACGCTCGACGTGGAGATCCACGCCCGCACGGCGGACGAGCCGCGCATTACGCTCTCGCAGTACATCGTCTATTTAAATGAGGGCGAGACGTTCTCGCCGCTGCAGTATCTGTCCGATGTGAGCGGCGGCAGCGCCGGGGCGGTGCGCGTGTCACTCCCGGACGGCGGATTGCAGCCGGGGCTCAACAAGGTCAGCTACGCCTGCTCGAACGGCAGCGCGACCGGGACGGCGACATTATATGTGGTAGTGGGGTGAATCGGCAGATGGAAGAACAGAGAGAACTGCGCTGGATGGAGCTGAATCCGGCGTGCCTGCTGCGGCGGGTGCTGCGCGAGCTGCCGGTCATCCTTGCGGCGGGCCTTACGGCGCTGCTGCTGACGGTGACGGTGCTGCAGGCAATGTATCACCCGACGTACACGGCGAGCGCCACCGTGGCCGTCAACCTGAAAAACGCGAGCTACGCGACGATTTACTCAATCTCAGCACGACCTCGAGATCGCGCAGACGTTCACGGAGCTGTTCGAGAGCAAGACGTTCGGCGAGCTGGCGCGCAGCCGGTTCGGCGCGGAGCTGCCGGGGACGCTTGCGGCCTCGGTCATCCCGGAGACGAACCTGCTGAAGCTCTCCGTGACGGCGGATAACCCGGCGGACGCGTTCCGGACGCTGCGGTTTCTGATGGAGAATTACAATGTGCTGTCGGATCATGTGTTTCAGAACGTGATCCTGCGCGAGCTGGACAACCCCGTGGTACCGACCGCGCCGTCGAACCCGCTGAGCCTGCGCCCGGCGGCGAAGAAGGCGTTTTTGATCGGCGCGCTCGCGATGATGCTGGGGCTGCTGGCCGCGGGTGTGCTGTCCGACACCGTCCAGACGGCGGAGGGCATGCACCGGCGCGTCGACGCGTGCCTGTTCGCGACGATCCACCATGAGACGAAGAACAAGACGCTGCGCGCCCGGCTGCGGCGCGATAACAAGGGCCTGCTCATCACGATGCCGGTCGCGGGGTTCTACTTCACCGAGGAGGTCGGCAAAGCTCGCCTCCAAGGTCAGCCACGCGGCGATGCACGACGGGCGCAAGGTGCTCATGATCACGAGCGCCGCCGAGAACGAGGGCAAGTCCACCGTGGCGGCGAACCTCGCGATTTCGCTCGCGCAGAAGGGCAAGCGCGTCGTGCTGGTTGACGCGGATCTGCACAAGCCCGCGCAGTATAAGCTGCTGCGGACGGAGCCGAAGTGCGAGCTGGCGCAGGTGCTGCGGGGAGAGAAGCCCTGCGCGCCGGAGCAGACGGAGCAGAAGGGTCTGCGCGCGATCTTCTCGACGCAGGCGCGCAAGGGCGCAGCGGAGCTGCTCGGCGGCGACGGGATGCGGGCGCTTCTCGAACACCTGCGCGGCGAGGCCGACCTCATCATCGTCGACACGCCCCCGATGGGGATGTTCTCCGATGCGGAGGCTATTGCGGAGCTGGCGGATCTGTCGCTGCTCGTAGTGCGGCAGGACTGTGTCCCCGCGCGGCACATCAACGACGTGCTTGACGCGCTGCGCCAGTGCCGCGCGAAGCTGCTCGGGTGCGTCTTTAATGACGTGCACCAGCTGACGATCCCCGGCAGCGGGGGCGGCTACGGTTATGGCTACGGGTACGGTTACGGCTATGGCTATGGATACGGATACGGCGGGCGGCACGGCCACGCGCAGACGGAGGACACAGATGGACGAAAGAAAAATTGACCGGACGGACGAGGAGGGTCTGATCGACCTGAGCCGTCTGCTGCGCGAGGCACGCAGTGTGCTGCGGCGGCTGTACTGGCTGCCGCTGGCGCTGGCGGCGGTGATGGCCCTTCTGATATGCCTGCACGGCTGGCGCAGCTATCAGCCGATGTACGCGAGCGAGGCGACGTTCACCATCCAGGTGGTGAGCGGCACGGGCTCAGACATCGCCGGCGGCGGCTATGGCTACTATGACAAGGCCACGGCCGAGCAGCTGGGGAAGACCTTCCCCTATCTGATCCAGTCGGATCTGATGCGCGGCAAGCTCTGCCGCGCCATGGGCGTTACGACGCTCAACGGAACGATCACGGCGCAGACCGTGTCGGACACGAACCTCTTCACCATCCGCGTGACAAGCCCGAGCGCGCAGGACGCCAAGGCGATCCTCGACAAGGTGATCGAGCTCTATCCGGACGTGGCGGGCTATGTCATCGGCAGCACGTCGATGAACCTGCTGACCCAGCCGCAGGTGGCGACGGAGCCGTATAACGCGTTCCACCCGCTGCGCAGCGCCGCAAAGGGCGCGGCACTGGGGCTGGTGCTGGGCCTTGCGGTTGTGCTGCTGTGCGCGGCGGCGCGGCGCACCGTCCGCGACACGGAGGACGTGCGCATGAAGCTGAACCAGACGTGCCTTGCGGCGCTGCCGAAGGTGCGCTTCAAGCAGCGCGGCAAGGGCGGCGGCGAGGAGCTCATGTCCATCCAGAACGAGCATGTCCCCAGCGCCTTTCAGGAGGTGTGCGCAGCCTGCGCATCAAGCTCCTGCGTGAGCTGCCGGAGGGCGAGGGCTGCCGCACGATCCTCGTGACGAGCACGCTCCCCGGCGAGGGCAAGACGACCGTGGCCGTGAATCTGGCTCAGTCGCTCAGCCGCGGCGGCGCGCGCGTCATCCTCGTCGATCTCGACATGCGTAAGCCCTCGGTCAAGCGCGCCATGGGCGTGACGATCCCGTCGGTGGGCGTCGTCGAGCTTATCGAGCGCAAGGCGGGCAAGAAGGCACCGGAGGTGCGCCTGCTGAAGATGGAGGGGACGGAGCTCTACCTCCTCGCGGGCGATACGGGCTGCCGCGACACGCAGCAGATGAACTCGCGGCGGCTGTCGGTGCTGCTGGAGAGCCTGCGCGACAGGGCGGACTACATCATCCTCGACACGCCCCCTGCGGCCTGCTGGCCGACAGCGTGAACGTCGCCCGCGCGGCGGACTGCGCGCTATGTGACGGGCTGCGGCGTGGCGGAGGTGCCGCATATTGTGGAGGGCCTGCAGTTCCTCGCCGAGAGCGGCACGCCGATCGTCGGGTGCGTGGTCAACGGTGTGAGCGGCGGACACAGCAGATACGGCTATGGCTATGGGTACGGGTACGGCTATGGCTACGGAGAAAAGCAGACGCATGGAAAGAAACCGGCCGGCAAGTGACGGCGTGCGCGCGTTCGACCCAGCGCAGTGCATGCCGTTGCTCGAGGAGTTGCTGCGCGAGGGGCAGACGCTCTGCTTGACCGTGACGGGGAGAGCATGGCGCCGTTTCTGCGCCACGGGCGCGACCAGATCCGCTTCCGGCGGCCGGATAGGCCGCTGCGGCGCGGGGATATGGCGTTTTTCCGCCGCGCGAACGGGCAGTATGTCATGCACCGCGTCCTCCGGGCGGAGAAGAGCGGCGCGCTCTACCTCGTCGGCGACGCGCAGCAGGAGGTCGAGGGGCCGATCGCCCCGCAGCAGGTCTTTGCCGTCGTGACGGAGGTCTGCCGCAAGGAAAAATGGCTGCGGCCGGGCTGCTTCTGGTGGGATTTTTTTGCAGTATGACCTTGGCTGCGGCTGCTGCCGCTGCGGCCATATTTGCGCGGACTCGCGCGCTTTGTGCCGCGGGGGCTGAAATAACAAACGGAACTGTGAGGGAACGCTTATGGCGCAGCAGGACGGACAAGTCCATAAGGTGCTCGGCTCGGAGGCGCTCGGGATTCTGCTCGGGCGCTGGCGCGACGGGACGTTTTCCGGCATCGCCGACGACTGGCGCTGGATCGCGGGGTATACGAAGCGCTACCGCTGGGCGGTGGCGCTGTATATCGTGCTGGGCGTGGCGGAGTCATCGCTGAGTCTGGTGTCCGCCGTGGCGGGAAATACGCCATCGACATCATCACGGGCTATCAGATCTCGCGGCTGTGGGTGCTGCTGGTGCTGATGGTCGCCTCGGCGGTGAGCAGCCTGCTGCTGCGCAGCGCTGTCTCGCGCATCTCGGCGCGCGTCTCGCTGCGCGTGAACAACGACATCCGCGCTGAGGTGTTCGACTGCATCCTCCGCGCCGACTGGCGCGCACTGAACCGATTCTCGAGCGGCGACCTGCTCAACCGGCTCAGCGGCGACGCGGGCACCGTCGCGGGAAACGCCATCAGCTGGCTGCCGGATCTCGTGATCTCGCTCTATACATTCATCGCGACGTTCGCGGTGATCCTTTACTATGACTGGGTGATGGCGGTGCTGGCGCTTGCGAGCGCGCCGTTTCTGCTGCTGACGTCGCGGCGGCTGCGGGCGGCTGCGCGGCTATAACGAGGACGTGCGCCGCAGCAGCAGCGAGCTCATGGGCTATGAGATGGAGACGCTGCGCAATCTCGACTCCATCAAGGGCTTCGGCGTGACGGAGCGCTACAGCGCGGGCCTGCGCAAGAAGCAGGAGGCCTATCGCGCGGTGAGTCTCGACTACAACCTCTTCGGCATCAAGACGCAGGCGCTGCTCTCGATCCTCGGGTCGATGGTGCAGATGGCCGCGTTTCTCTACTGCCTGTACCTGCTGTGGTCGGGCAAAATTCTCTACGGCACGATGACGCTCTTTTTCTCACGCAGGGCACGAAGCTGACATCCTCGTTCAACGCCCTCGTCAAGACCGTGCCGACGTTTTCTGAGCGCGTCCGTCTCCGCGAACCGAATCCGCGAGCTGACGGAGCTTGCGCCGGAGCCGGTGCTGCCGCAGAGCGGCGAGCTGCTGGAGGAAGCGGCGGACGGCGTGAGCGTGGTGATGGAGGAGATGAGCCTTGCCTATGAGGGCGAGCGGTGGGTGCTGAGCGGCGTCACCTTCCGCGCGGAGCCGGGGGAGATCGTCGCGCTGATCGGCCCGTCCGGCGGCGGCAAGACGACGATGATCCGCACGATGCTCGGCCTGATCGCGCCGGGGCGCGGGCGGGCGTTTCTGCGCGGACGGGACGGGCGCGAGGTGGCGATGAACGCCGCGCTGCGCGGCTGCTTTTCCTATGTGCCGCAGGGGAACACCATGATCTCCGGCACCGTTGCGGAGAATCTGCGCATGGTCGCGCCGTCGGCGAGCGATGAGGAACTGGAGCGTGCGCTGCGCGCGGCGTGCGCGTGGGAATTCGTGGAGCAGATGCCCGACGGTCGCAAGCCGTCGTCGGTGAGCGCGGTCACGGGCTCTCCGAGGGGCAGGCCCAGCGGATTGCCATCGCGCGGGCGCTGCTGCGGGATGCGCCGGTGCTGCGTTTTTGAGGATGGCAACGGTGCAGGCGAGCTTGTCCAGACCGAGGATCTGGTAGAGCTCCATGGCCTTGCCGGCCGTGATGTGGTCGATGACGATCCCGTTTTGAATCGAATCAATAAGCATAACGTTTCTCCTCCCGTCAGTCGATGCCCAGCAGCTTGAGCATGAGCGCCATGCGGATATAGCGGCCGTTTTTCACCTGCTTGAAGTAGCAGGCGCGCGGATCGTTGTCCACGGCGGCGGCGATCTCGTTGACGCGCGGCAGCGGGTGCAGGATGCTCATGTCGGGCTTGGCGGTCTCGAGCTTATCCGGCGTGAGGATATAGCTGTCGCGCAGGCGCAGGTAGTCCTCCTCGTTGAAAAAGCGCTCGCGCTGCACGCGGGTCATATACAGCACGTCCAGCTCCGGCATCACGGCCTCGAGCGACGTGGACTGCGTGTAGGGGACGCCGGGCTTTTTGAGATACTCGTCCTTCACGTAGCGCGGGAGCTTGAGCTCCTCCGGGGAGATGAGCACGAAGCGGATGCCCGTGCAGCGGCTCATGGCGGCGACGAGCGAGTGCACCGTGCGGCCGAACTTCAGGTCGCCGCACAGGCCGATCGTCAGGTCGTCCAGCCGACCCTTTTCGCGGTAGATGGTCATGAGGTCGGTCAGCGTCTGCGTGGGGTGGTTGTGTCCGCCGTCGCCCGCGTTGATGACCGGGACCTGCGCGTGCATGGACGCGACCAGCGGCGCGCCCTCCTTGGGATGGCGCATGGCGATGATGTCGCTGTAGCAGCTGACGACGCGCACGGTGTCCGCGACGGTCTCGCCCTTGGAGGCGGACGAGCTCTCTGCCGAGGCGACGCCGAGCACCTTGCCGCCGAGCGAGAGCATCGCGCTCTCGAAGCTCAGGCGCGTGCGCGTGGACGGCTCGAAAAACAGCGTGGCGAGGATCTTCCCGTCGCACTTGTGAGCATATTGCTCGGGGTGCTCCATGATCGCGCAGGCGGTGTCGATGAGCTCCATGATCTCCTGCGGGGTCAGCTGCATAATGTCGATCAGATGCTTCATATCACGCCTGACTTTCTGCCTGGATCCAGCTCTCGTCGGAGGGGTTTTCGCGGAAGGCCAGCAGCCGCGCGACGTCGGCCTCGGTGATGTAGCCCTCCTGTGCACCCGTGCGGGCGACGGTGTCCAGATCCGTGAGGCTCACGTTTCTGACCTGCGCTGCGGCGAGCCGCTCCACGCCCCTTTTCATGCCGTAGGTGAAGATGCTCACGACGCCGAGCACCTCCGCGCCGGCTTCACGCAGCGCGTCCACCGCGTCGAGCACGCTGCCGCCGGTGGAGATCAGATCCTCGACGACCACGACCTTCTGCCCCGGGACGAGCTTGCCCTCGATGCGGTTCTGGCGGCCGTGATCCTTGCTGCTCGAGCGGACATAGCCCATCGGCAGGCCGAGCAGATGCGCAGCGATGGCGGCGTGGGCGATGCCGGCCGTGGCCGTGCCCATGAGCACCTGCGCCTGCGGATACTCGCGCTTGACCGTCTCGGCGATGGCGCGCTCGACCAGATCACGCGCCTCGGGCGCGGTCAGGATGAGGCGGTTGTCGCAGTAGATGGGGCTCTTGATGCCGCTGGCCCACGTGAACGGCTCCTGCGGGCGCAGGAACACCGCCTCGATCGAGAGCAGGCTGCGCGCAACTTCGTGTTTGATATCCATAGCAGTTCCTCCTGTTGAAAAAGTCTCTGATCCGGCGCTCAGCCGACGAACGCGGCCACGCACCGGCGATAGGCGGCGACGGGATCGTCCGCCTGCGTGATCGGGCGGCCGACGACAATGTAGTCCGAGCCGATCTCCCGGGCGCGCTCCGGCGTTGTGACGCGCTTCTGGTCGCCGCTCTCCCCGTCGGCAAAGCGCACGCCGGGCGTCACGGTCAGAAAGTCCGCGCCGCAGCGCGCATGGATGCTGCCCGCCTCCAGTGGGGAGCAGACCACGCCGTCAAGACCGGCATCGCGCGCATTGCACGCATAGTGCAGCACGACCTCGTCGATCGGCGCGTGGATGAGCAGCTCCCGGTCCATGCGCTCCTGATCCGTGGAGGTCAGCTGCGTCACAGCGATGAGCAGCGGGCGCGTGCCGTCCGGCCGGGTCAGTCCCTCGAGTGCGGCGCTCATCATGGCCTTCGTGCCGGCAGCGTGGAGGTTGATGATATCCACATCCAGCGCCGAGAGCGCGGCCATCGCCTTTTTCACCGTGTTCGGGATGTCGTGCAGCTTGAGGTCGAGAAAGATCCTGTGGCCGCGCGCGCGGATCTGGCGCACGATGTCCGGCCCTTCGGCATAAAACAGCTCCATGCCGATCTTCACAAACGGCTTCTCGTCCTGAAAGAGGTCGAGAAATGCGAGCGTCTTTTCCCGGCTGTCAAAATCCAGCGCAATGATAACGTCCTTACCCATAATGTGCTCCTCCTATGATGTCCCTAAGATTGTCGATGCCGAAGCGCGCCATCGCGTCCGGCAGAGTTTCAATGATGTGCTTGCAGGCATACGGCTCGACCAGGTTTGCAGCGCCCACACCGACCGCCGTCGCGCCCGCGAGCATCAGCTCCAGAACGTCCTGCGCGCTCGTCACGCCGCCCATGCCCACGATGGGGATGTGCACCGCCTCATACACCTGATAGACCATGCGCACGGCCAGCGGGAACATACCGGGGCCGGACATGCCGCCGGTCCGGTTGGCCAGCAGCGGGCGGCGGCGCACAAGGTCGATGCGCATACCCGGCAGGGTGTTGATGAGGCTCACGCCGTCCGCGCCCGCGTCCTCACAGGCCCTGGCAACGGCGGCAATGTCCGCCGCCGTCGGCGAGAGCTTGAGGATGATCGGCTTTTTCGTCACGGCGCGCACCGCGCGCGTCACCTCCGCCGCGGCCGACGGCTCCGCGCCGAAGGCAGCGCCGCCGCCGTGGACGTTCGGGCAGGAGATGTTGACCTCCAGCCAGCCGACCTGCGGCTGCGCGTCAAGCCTGGCGCAGACCTCGGCATATTCTTCCACGCTGAAGCCGCTCACATTCGCCATGACCGGCTTGTGAAACACCTTTTTCAGCTCCGGCAGCTCGTGCGCGATGACCGCGTCCACGCCAGGGTTCTGCAGCCCCACCGCGTTGAGCATTCCGCCGGCATACTCGGCGATGCGCGGCGTGGGGTTGCCGAAGCGCGGCGCGCGCGTCGTCCCCTTGAAGGAGAACGTGCCAAGCATATTGATGTCATACAGCTGCGCAAACTCCTGCCCGTAGCCAAACGTGCCGCTGGCCGGGATGATGGGGTTGGCCAGCTCGATCCCGCAGAGCGTTACGGCTGTTGCGGCCATAGGATCTCCTCCTTTGTGAACACGGGCCCGTCCTTGCAGACGCGCTTGCTGCCGTGCGTCGTTTCGCAGGTGCAGCCCATGCACGCGCCGAAGCCGCAGCCCATGCGCGCCTCAAGGCTCAGCTGACCGTCAAGCGGCGTCGCGCTGCACAGCGCCTGCAGCATGGGCATCGGCCCGCAGGCATACACATAGGTGCCGCCCTCGGGCAGCGCGTCGGTCACGAAGCCGCGCGCGCCCATGGTGCCGTCCTCGGTCACGACCGTGACGGGGATGCCGAGCGCTTCAAACGCATCGGCAAGCAGCACCTCTGCCGCCGTGCGAAAGCCGAGCACGGCCAGCGGGCTGCGCCCCTCGGCCACGAGCTGCTGCGCCAGACCGTACAGCGGGGACGCGCCCACGCCGCCGCCGACCAGCAGCGGCCGCGCACCGGCGGGTGCGGTGTCAAAGCCGTTGCCGAGACCGACCAGCAGGTCCAGCTCCGTGCCCGGCGCCAGCGTGCTCAGCTGCGCCGTGCCTGCGCCCGCCACTTTATAATACAGCGTCAGCGCGCCGTCACTCCAGCTGCACACCGACACGGGGCGGCGCAGAAAATATCCGGCGAGCCGGCGGCGCGCGGCGTGCGCGTGCGCGTCCTCGTCGACGGGATGAACGCGCGGCTGAACCTGCGGGGAGCGCCGCGCTGCAGGAGCTGGCCGCGGCGGAAAACGTCGAGGTGCGGCTTTATAACCCGGTGGATCTGCTGCGCCCGGGCGAGATCAACTACCGGATGCACGACAAGTACATCCTCGTCGACAGTTCTCTCTGCCTGCTCGGTGGGCGGAACACGAACGACCGCTTCCTCAGCCGCACGGGACAGACAGAGAACGACGACCGCGATGTGCTGGTCTACGCGCCGCAGCCGGATGAACACTGCGCCGTGCGGCAGCTGGAGAACTATTTTGCCGCCATCTGGTCGCTCGAGGAGACGCGCCCTGTGACCGGGCGGGATTCCGGCGGCACGGCGCTTCTGGAGCGCTATGCGGCCCTGCGCAGCGGCTGGCCGGAAGGCGTTCGAACCGGTCGACTGGAGCGGTGCGACGACCCTGGTTGACGGCGTGACGCTCCTGCATAACCCGGTCGGCGCGGAGAATAAGACGCCGGAGCTCTGGGACGCGCTGGTGCATCTCATGGAGCAGGGCGGGGATGTCCTCGTTCAGACACCTTATTTAATATGCAGCAGCGCGATGTATGACGACCTGCGCGCGCTTGGCGGTGGGCGGGAGATTGCCTTCGTGACGTACTCTGTCGAGGCGGCGCGAACCTCTTCGGCTGCGCGGATTACCTCGGTCAGAAGGAGAAAATCCTCGGCTGCGGGGTGGAGGTGTATGAAACGCTCTGCGGCCACTCACTGCACACGAAGGCGGTGCTCGTCGGCGACCGGCTGAGCGTGATCGGTTCGTTCAACATGGATATGCGCAGCGCCTATCTCGACACGGGCTGATGCTCGTGATCGACAGCCCGGAGATCAACGCCCAGCTGCGCGGCGTCATCGCGGACTATCAGGCGAGCAGCCGTCTCGTCCGCCCCGACGGGACGCAGACGGAGGGAACGGCCTACGTCGACGTCCCGCTTCCGGCGGGAAGCGCGCGCTCTACGGCGTGCTGCGCTATCTCGTCCGCCCGATCCGGCATCTGCTGTGACAGCTTTATATGTATGATAAAAGAGCACCTGCTAAGGCAGGTGCTCTTCTTGCTATGTAAAATCACGGTCTGTATTCGACCGACTGGATCTCCTGTGAGATGCGTGCGGCGTAGTCGATGACGAGCTGGCGCGCCTGCGCGTAGGACGCGTCGTCCATCCGCGACAGCGGCGCGGAGATCGAGATGGCGAACAGTGGCTTGCCGGGGGTGAAGAATACCGGGGCGGCCACGCAGCGCAGACCCGCGTTGAATGCCTCGTCGTCGAGCGCGCAGCCGTCGCGGCGCGCCTGATGCAGCATCGCGAGGAACTCGTCAACCGACGTGCCGATCTCCTCTTTGTTGTTCTCATAAATCCACTCGATGGAGGCGTCGCTCATGTAGCTGAGGAACACGCGGCCGACGCTGGTGCTGTAAGCCGGGAAGGGGCGTAGAGCGGGAAGTTCGGCCGCAGGACGAAGTGGCTCTCCGCGTGATAAATATGTGTGATGTGGTCGCCGGCGCGGGCGGAGAGGTTGACCGTCTCACCGGTGAGCTTTCCAAGCTGGTCGACATAGCGGAGGCGATCTGCTGGAACTGCTGATACTGGCCGCACTTCTCGGAGAGGTTCAGCAGCCGGGAGCCGAGCGCGTATTTCCGGTTTTCGCGGTTCTGCGTGAGCATGCCCACGAACTCCAGACTCTGGATGATGCGGTGGACGGAGCTGACGGGCATGTCCACCATGGCCGCGATATCAGAGATGCCAAGCTCCTGCCGGTCGTTCTGAAAGCAGTCGAGGATGTCAAAGGCCTTCAGAAGCGTCGACATATAGAGATTCTGATTCATAATGAGGGGCCTCCTTTATCGGATGCATCCATATTAGCACAATTTTTTTCTAAATTCAAGACACTGAACGCACAATTTTTTTCTGAAAAAGTTACTTAATAGCGGATATGAAAATATGTAAATCGGAAATGACGGCTTTTTCAACCGACGAGAATTTAACGGATTTGACCGTCAAAATAGCGCAATTTGCGAAGAAAAGCAGACGATTTTTGCGAGAAATAAAGTTAATTGTCGATCTTGTACAAAAACTATGCCAAAAAATCGCCGAAATTATTTTTCCACAATACGGAAAATGATGCTGCAAGATTTTTTAAATGTGGTACGATGTGAACACAACAGAGATGCGGGATCCGGCCAAGCCGGATTGCGGCTCCTGAAAAGCAGCAAAGGAGAAAATAGAATGGATTTTACATTGAGTAAAGAACACGAAATGCTCCGCAAGATGTACCGCGAATTTGCGGAGACGGAAGTAAAGCCTCTGGCTGCCGAAATCGACGAGGAAGAGCGTTTCCCCATGGAGACGGTTGAGAAGATGGCCAAGTTGGGCATGATGGGCATTTACTTCCCGAAGGAATACGGCGGCGCCGGCGGCGACGTTCTGTCCTATGCCATGTGCGTTGAGGAGCTAGCCAAGGTCTGCGGTACGACCGCTGTTATTGTGTCCGCTCATACCTCCCTCTGCTGCGCTCCTATCTTTGAAAACGGTACGGAGGAGCAGAAGAAAAAAGTACCTGCCCGACCTGTGCTCCGGCAAGAAGATCGGTGCCTTCGGCCTGACCGAGCCCGGCGCCGGTACCGATGCGCAGGGCCAGCAGACCACCGCTGTTCTGGATGAGTCCGGCGAGAACTACATCCTCAACGGCTCCAAGTGCTTCATCACCAACGGCAACGTCGCCAACACCTTCGTGATCATCGCCGTCACCGGCAAGACCACGGACAAGCGCGGCCGCCCGATGAAGGAGATTTCCGCCATCGTCGAGGATACCGACCCCGGCTTCTCTCAGGGCAAGCACGAGAAGAAGATGGGTATCCGCGGCAGTTCCACCTGCGACCTGATTTTCGAGGACTGCGTGATCCCCAAGGACCGTATGCTCGGCAAGAAGGGTGCCGGCTTCAAGATCGCCATGAAGACGCTCGACGGCGGCCGTATCGGCATCGCCGCCCAGGCGCTCGGCCTTGGCGAGGGCGCTGTTGAGGAGGCCATCAAGTACACGCAGGAGCGTGTCCAGTTCCATAAGCGTCTGTCTCAGTTCCAGAATACCCAGTTCCAGCTGGCCGACATGCACACCCGCATGCAGGCTGCGCAGTTCCTGGTCTATTCCGCGGCTATGAAGAAGCAGAACCATGAGCCTTACTCCATGGATGCCGCCATGGCGAAGCTGTTCGCAGCTGAGTCCGCCTCCGACGTCACCCGTCGCGCGGTGCAGCTGTTCGGCGGCTATGGCTACACGCGTGAGTACCCCGTGGAGCGCATGATGCGCGACGCGAAGATCACCGAGATCTACGAGGGCACGAGCGAAGTCCAGCGCATGGTCATTTCCAGCCATCTGGGCGTTAAGTAATCTGAGGAGGTAAGAGAATTATGAAAATTATGGTAACTGTGAAGCAGGTTCCCGATACCTCCGGCAAAGGTGGCAGTGAACCCGGACGGCACGCTGCTGGTGCGTCCATGCAGACGATCATCAACCCCGATGACCTGAACGCCGTTGAGGCGGCTCTGGCTCTGAAGGACGAGCTGGGCTGCAAGGTCGTGGCTTTCACCATGGGCCCGCCGCCGGCTGAGGGCAGCATGCTGCGCGAGCTGATGGCGATGGGCGTCGACGAGGGCGTTCTGATTACCGCCCGTGAGTTCGGCGGCTCCGACACGTACGCGACCTCCCAGATCATCGCCGCCGCGATCGACACCTACGGCGTCGAGTCCGACGACATCATCCTCGCGGGCCGTCAGGCCATCGACGGTGACACCGCGCAGGTCGGCCCGCAGATCGCTTGAGAAGCTGCATCTGCCGCAGGTCACCTACGCCGGCGAGATCAAGAAGGACGGCAATACCCCTGACCGTCAAGCGCATGCTCGAGGATGGCTACATGACCGTCAAGGTCAGCACCCCCCGCATGATCACCCTGCATCAGTGAGCTGAACCAGCCCCGCTACCTGTCCGTCGGCGGCGCGTTCGAGGCCTACAGCAAGCCGCTGGTCACGATGACCTACGAGACGCTGAAGGATCACCCCCTGGATCGACAAGAGCACGATCGGTCTGCCAATGGTTCTCCCACCAACATTCTGACTCTCCTTTACGCCCCCCAGGCGCGGGCAGATGCTCGATGGGCGCTGACAAGGCAACCACCGACAAGTTGGCCGGCATTCTTGCCGCCAAGCACATCATCTGGGTATTTCACAAAAATGCAAGCATTTTTGAGTTATTTCGGCAGACTGCGCGCACTGCTGCGCTCGCACACCTGCTTGTCGAGCGGTGGCTTTTCGCCACGCACACGCCGCGGCGAAAAACGTGATTGCAGCTTGCCGAATCGAAACGTGTGCTGAAATGTTTGTCAAATCTGGAAAGAAGGGAACTTAAAAATATGTCTTTTAATAGTTCGGACATTCAGTCCTTCAAGAACGTAATATGGGTGTTCTGGCGAGCAGCGTCAGGCGAGATGATGCCCACCACTTTCGAACTGATCTCCGAGGGCCGGAAGCTGGCCGATGAGCTGGGCGTGGAGCTCGGCGGCATCCTGCTGGCGACAACGTCGACGGCATCGCCAAGGAACTGCGGCGGCTACGGCGCGGACAAGGTGTATGTCTACAACAGCCCGCTGCTGAAGGACTTCACGACCGACGGTTACACGAAGGTGATCGGAGGCGGTTGAGGAGCTGAAGCCTGAGGTGCTGCTGTTCTGGCGCCCGAACATCGCCGCGACCTGGCGCCCCGCTGTGCGGCGCGCCTGCACACGGGCTGCGGATGCACGCACCCGACATCGACATGCCGAACTACAAGGGCTTCCTGGAGAGGCTCCACGCCGCCCGGAGGAGCGCATCGAGAAGCTGGGCACCGTGATGATCAACCGCGAGCCGCATCCCGTGGATCGCAGACCTGAAGATGACGCGTCCCGCCTTCGGTGGTCACCTGATGGCCTCCATCATGCCGCGCTTCCGTCCCGCGATGGCGACGGTTCGCCCGGCGTGATGAAGAAGCGCGAGTGCAAGAAGAACGTCGGAGATTCTGCATCCGCGTTCGAGAGCTGGCCGCCAGCGATATCAAGACCGAGGTCACCGAGACGGTGAAGGTGGCGAAGAAGCTCGTCGACCTGATCGGGCGGGACTTCATCGTGTCCGTGGGCCGCGGCATCAGCAAGGACGTCGAGAAGGGTATCGCGCTGGCCGAGGAGCTGGCTCGGGTCTTGGCGGCGTCGTTGGCTCGAGCCGCGCGTGCGTAGACGCTGGCTGGATCTCCGCTGACCACCAGGTCGGCTGGTGACCGGCAAGACCGTCCACCCGAAGGTTCTACATCGCCTCGGCATCTCCGGCGCCATCCAGCACAAGGCCGGTGGCGCAGGATTCCGGAGTGCATCATCGCGGCGAACAAGAACGATACCGCCCGATCTTCGAGGTCAGTGGACTACGGCATTGTCGGCGATTCGTTCAAGGTCGTCCCCGAGCTGATCGAGTCCATCAAGGCCGTGAAGGCTGGAGAAGTAAATTACGCTATCCATCTTCTCTTTTCAGAATGCAGGAGCTCCGGGTGCATCGCCCAAACGATTGTCTTTTTATACCTCATTACAATCATTGAATTTCTTTTTTCCACCTTTGTCTTAAATATGCCCAACATATTTGAGGCACATCCTCCGGGCGCGGCACCCGCAAATCGCTGCAACAAAGAGAGTTCTTTTCGGCGGAGGATTTCGCCAACATAACACGACAAAAGGAAGGCTTTCTGAAAATCAAGGAGGTAATTCCACGACAGAAATTGCTGGCGCATGGGCCGCGGCGGCCTGGGCGCTTCACCGCGGAGCGGCTGCTGGGCTGCGCGGGTATCCCTGCGGGTACGAGGGGAAGTACGCACTGGCATTTCTCCAGTCCTTCTGGACCTGAGTGCCGCGGCGCGCGCCGGTCTTCGCGCGTTCACCCGTATCGACAACAAGTCTATCACGACCGCAGCGTCGTCGAGTGCGACATCGCGATCGTTCTGGATGACACGCTGTTCGGTGATCCTGGTGCGCAACGGTTTGAAGCCGGGCGCGACCGTGATCGTGAACACGACGCGCGACAAGGCGGAGTTCGCCATCGAGGGCTGCACGTTGTGGCTGCCGACGCGACGGGGTCTGGCGCTGGAGATTCTGGCCGCCCTATCACGAACGTGCCCTTGCTGGGCGCGCTGATCGCCGCAACGGGCATCACGAGCGTGGAGGCCGTGGAGGCAGCTATCGACAACCAGCTGGCCCTGAAGCTGCGTGAGAAGAACAAGAAACTGCTGGAAGAAGACCTACGAGGTCGTAAGCGAGGGACTGTAAATGGAAAGACCCCAGGCTGATCTTGAGCTATGTGGTGGAAAAAGCATCCCCATGGGTCCGGGTTTTCCTGACGGCCAGCTGCATGACATCAGCTCCGCGATTGACAAGTCCGGCGAGCATCTGGAGATCGACCACGATTACCGCAAGAAGGGCTGCGGCGTTTGCAATCGCGCCTGCAAGCTGGGCGCAATTACCATGCGGAAAGACGGAAGTATGAGCGAGAAGCTGTTTGTTTCGGCGACGAGGCAGTCGCGCTGGCCGTGCGTCAGGCGAAGCCCCATGTGATCGCCGCTTACCCCCCATCACCCCGCAGACCATCGTGGTCGAGCGGCTGAGCGATTTTCGTGGAGGATGGCTCCCCTGAACAGCCAGTACATGTACGTTGAGTCCGAGCACAGCGCGATGTGCGCCTGCCTGGGCGCGAGCTCGATCGGTGCGCGTACCCTTCACGGCGACGTCCAGCCAGGGTCTGCTGTACATGGTCGAGGGCCTGCACTACGCGAGCGGCTCCTGCTTCCCCCATCGTCATGATGAACGCGAACCGTTCCATCGCGGCGCCCTGGAACATCTACGGCGACCAGCGTGACTCCCTAGCTGAGCTGGAGAGCGGCTGGATCCAGCTGTACGCCGAAAACGCGCAGGAGGCGTATGACACGATTCTCGAGGCCTACAAGGTCGCTGAGGATCCTGATGTGATGCTGCCCGTCATGGTGAACCTGGACGGCTTCGTGCTGACCCACACCTATGAGCTGCTGCACACGGTCGATCAGGATAAGGTCGACGCGTACATCCCCCTATCAGCAGTTTGCCAACCGCATGGATCTCGACAACCCCAAGGCCACCTGCATCACCGCCTATCCTCTGTACAACATGGAGTTCCGTTATCAGCAGCATCAGGCGATGCTGAACGCCGTGAGAAGATCAAGGCGGCGGACAAGGCGTTCGGCGAGACCTTCGGCCGCAGCTACGGCGGCGTTGTGGAGGCCTACAAGTGCGACGACGCTGAGGCGATCCTCATCCCTCGGCAGCGTGGCCGGTACGACCCGCTGCGTGGTCGACGAGATGCGCGAGCAGGGCAAGAAGGTCGGCCTGCTGAAGATCCGCTGCATGCGTCCGTTCCCCCGCGAAGGAGATCGTGGAGGATTGTGAAGAATGCGAAGTTCGTGGGCGTTCTGGAGAAGGATGTGAGCTTCGGCTTCGAGGGCGTTGTGTATACGGACGTCAGCTCCGCTCTGAAGAGCGCGGGGTGGAGATTTCGCGGCGAACTACGTCGGCGGTCTGGGCGGCCGCAGCATCTACAAGACCGACATTGAGAAGATCTATGAGGAGCTTCTGGCCGGGACTGCCAAGGTTGGCGAGGCCAGCTTTGTGAATCTGAGGAGGGGATATTTGTGGCGCTTAACGCAAAGACGATGACAAATAAGGAACTCTTTTATGGCCATAAGGCCTGTCCTGGCTGTGGGTGCGGCCCTGGCGATCCGCCTGGCGCTGAAGGTGCTGGGTGAGCGTACAATCGCGGTGATGCCGCCGAACTGCATGTCTACGGTTGCCTTTATCTATCCGCATATGCCCCTGTATGTCAACGGCATGATTCCTCCCTTCGCCGGTACGGCGGCCGCGATGAGCGGCATTCTGGCCGGTGCGAAGGCACAGGGTCTTGAGGACTACCACGTTGTGGGCTTCGCCGGCGACGGCGGCACGGCCGATATCGGCCTGCAGGCTCTGTCCGGCATGATCGACCGCAACGATAAGGCGATCTTCATCTGCTACGATAACGAGGCGTATATGAACACCGGCGTTCAGAAGTCCGGTCTGACCCCTACGGCATGAAGACGACGAACACGCCCTCCGGCAAGAACTTCCACGGCAGCCAGAGCAGCAAGAAGCGCATGTTCGAGATCGTGGCCGCGCACGGCATCCCCTATGCCGCGACGGCGTCCCTGGGTTATCCCGAGGACTTCATGGCGAAGGTTGAGAAGGCCATGAACACCGACGGTACGTCCTACATCCACGTGATGGCTCCCGCCCGACCGGCTGGGGCACGCCGACGGATGTGACGATTGATATCGGCAAGGAGGCCGTTGACTGCGGTCTGTGGTATCTGGCCGAGTACGAGAACGGCAAGTTCAAGATCAACCGCGACCCGAAGGAGTTCACCTCCGTCGAGGATTATCTGAAGAAGCAGAGCCGTTTCGCGAACTTCGACGCCCACGACTTCGAGCGTGTCATCGCCGAGCGCGACGCCACCTGGAACCGCATCCGCAACGATTGGAACAAGTAATTTATTTGAGGTGGAAGACATGGAACTGCGTTTGTCGAATCTGGCGAAGACGTATCCGGCGTCGGGAATCCGGAAGATGTTCGATCTGGCGGCGGGGTATGACGATGTCATCGCACTGACGCTGGGCGAGCCGAACTTTGAGACGCCTGCCTACATCAAGGAGGCGGCGAAGAAGGCGCTCGACGAGAATTACACGCACTATGCGCCGAATGCCGGCCTGCCGGTGCTGCGCGAGGCGATTGCCAAGCGCTATCAGAAGAGCCACTGGGCGGGCTACAAGGCGGAGAACGTGATCGTGACCGTGGGCGCTCTGGAGGGTCTGACGCTGGGCATGCTGGCGCTGCTGAACCCGGGCGACGAGATTCTGGTCCTGGATCCGGGCTTTGCCAACTACTATGGTCAGGCGAAGATCGTGGGCGCGGTTCCCGTGCCGGTGCCGGCTCACGAGGAGAACGGCTTCAACATGACGGCGGCCGACATCGAGAAGTGCATCACGCCGAAGACGAAGGCGATTATCGTCAACTCCCCTGCAACCCGACGGGTGCGGTGATGAGCGAGGCGGATGTGCGGGCGATTGCCGAGGTCGTGAAGAAGTACAACCTGTGGGTTTTCTCCGATGAGCCGTATGACGCGATCGTGTACGACGGCGTGAAGGCGTTCTCGATGGCGGAGATCGACGAGGTGCGCGATCACGTTGTGGTCCTCAACAGCTTCTCGAAGACCTATGCGATGACGGGCTGGCGCGTCGGCTTCCTGCTGATGAGCGACCCGGCCTACATCAAGGAGATGGCGAAGCTGAACGAGGGCCTTGTGTCGTGCGTGTCCAGCTTCTCGCAGGTCGCCGCCGCCGAGGCGCTCAGCAGCAACGAGTGCGTGAAGAGCTTGGTGGCCGACTACACCCGCCGCCGCGACATTCTGGTCGACGGCATCAACGCGGTGCCCGGCTTCACCTGCGCCAAGCCGAAGGGCAGCTTCTATGCCTTCGTGAACATCAAGGCCTTCGGCAAGAGCTCTCAGGAGTTCGCCGAGGAGCTGATCCGCGGCGCGCACGTCATCTGCGTGCCCGGCACGGCCTTCGGCGCGATGGGCGAGGGGTATCTGCGTCTGGTGTTTGCCAACTCCGACGAGAACCTCGAGGAGGCCGTCCGCCGCATCGACGAGTACGTCCGCAAGGCGTACCCCGACATGAAGTAAGGCGTAGACAGTACGCTTGCACTGTACGATTAATAACGTTGGGGGTGGGTACTCAAGGAGTATCCGCCCCCAACGAGCCCCGCGTTTAAAACAGATGCCCCCGCTGCTTCGGGGGCGAAAAAAGAGAGAGTTTATAGAGAGTCATTCATATCATTTTTCTGTTCCGGACAAGGGCTTTTGAGAGGGCCTGCGTCCGGGAACACTATCATGTAGGAGAAGATTGTTATGAACGACAAAATGAACTGGAAAAATGTACTCACAATCGGCGGAGCCTATACCGCGTACTGCATCGGTGCGGGCTTTGCCTCCGGACAGGAGACGCTGCAGTATTACGCCTCCTGGGGCGGAATCTATCCCTTCGTCCTGCCGGCGCTGACGTTTGTGCTGATGTTTGTCATCTGCTACGGGACGTTTAAAACCGGCTACATCAACCGCTTCCCCAGTCCCAACGCCGCCTACGGCTACTACTGCGGCAAGGTGCTGGGCAAGATTCTGGACATCTTCTGCACCGTTTCCATCGCACTGAGCACACTGATCATGTTTGCTGGCAGCGGCGCGACGGTCAACCAGTACCTCGGCGCGCCCGTCTGGGTGGGCACGCTCGTCAGTGGGCGTTGTGTCTGTGGTCGTGGTCTGCTTCGGCCTTGAGAAGGTGACGAACGTGCTCGGCTTTGTCGGTACGCTCATCATCGTGATCCTGATCGGCGTCGGCATTTACTGCTTCTGCACCGCGGACAGCGGCGTCATGCAGGCGCAGCAGAACGTGCAGCAGTATGTGGACGCGGGCGTCATCATGCGCGCGAACTTCCTCGGCATCGAGAACCCGATTCTCGCCGTGACGTCGCTCATCGGCGCGTATATCACGCTGGGCCTTTCGTTCAACGTCTCCCTCGGCGGCCGCTGCGGCAGCCGCAGGGAGGTTTCGGCGAGCGCGGTTATCTCAGCGGTGCTGTTCTGCCTGGGCCTGTGCATGGTGCTCTTCACCATCATCTTCAACATGGATTATATCGCGCAGACCGGCGCGCAGATCCCCATGCTGGCCGCGATCCAGAACATGCTCCCGGCGCTGGCGCTGCCGTTTTCTGTCGTGATTCTGCTCGGCGTGTTCACGACGATCACGGGCTACCTGTGGGCGGTCGGCCGCCGCTTTGCGGAGGACCGCACGAAGAAGCAGGCGGTTGTCGTCGTGATTACGGCGGTGCTGGGCGTGTCCGTGGCGTCGGTGATCCCGCTGGACAAGCTGGTGAACTTCATCTATCCGCTGATCGGCGCGGCCGGACTTGTCATTTTTGTGGGCATTGTGATAAAATTGGTTACGGAGAGCCGCGCGCCCGCCGCAGAAAACAAATAAACAGCCGTCGGCGGGGCGCATCCCCGCACCCCGCCGACGAGAAACGTTTACCATTCGGTTTGCACGCAAACCCGAAGAAATATGAAGGAGGAAGAACTATGTCTACTGTATCTATTCGCAAGACGACGGGCGACGATTACGCGGCCATCAAGGCGGCGGTCGACCAGGTGATCGCCGACATCGGCGGCATCGAGGACATCATCAAGCCCGGCTATAAGGTCATCATCAAGCCGAATCTGGTGGCCTGTCCCACCGACCGGCTCTCCGGCGGCGTGACCCGCTGGGAGGTGTGCCTGGCCATCTACGAGGCCGTGAAGGCCCTCGGCGCGGAGCCTGTGATCGCGGAGTCCTCCGCGGCCGGCGCCGACACGGAGCTGACGATTGCCAAGTGCGGCTATCAGGAGCTGCGCGACAAGGGCATCCCCGTCATCGACCTGAAGCAGAAGGAGAACGCGCGCTGCACCGTCGAGATCGAGGACGGCGAGGTGTTCAAGAAGATCAACACGTGGGAGCTGGTGCGTGACGCGGACGCGATCATCACCGTGCCCGTCATGAAGACCCACGACCAGACCGAGGTGACGCTCGGCATGAAGAACCTGAAGGGTCTGCTGGTCGACACCCAGAAGAAGGACTTCCACAAGAAGGGCCTGATCGAGGGCGTCGTGGACTGGAACCTGCACCTCAAGCCCTGCCTGGAGATCATCGACGGCACGTATGGCCAGCAGGGTCTCGGCCCCATCTTCGGCGAGACGAAGAAGATGGACCTGATCGTCGGCTCGAAGGATCTCGTCGCGTGCGAGGCCGTCACGAGCAAGATCATGGGCTATGAGCCGAAGGAAGTCATGATCACGAACGCCGCCTATAAGCGCGGCTTCGGCGAGATGGATCTCGAGAAGATCGAGGTCATCGGCGAGACGATCGAGGGCGTTGGTGAGCCGCTTCAAGCGCTCGAGCGAGGTTGAGATCGAGGGTATCCCCACGAGCTTCAACCTGATCTTCAGCAAGGACGCCTGCACGGGCTGCCACAACACAGTCATCAGCTCGCTGATGGACATGAAGGCGCAGGATCTGTTCCCCTATCTGGAGAACATGAACGTGTGCGTCGGCCCCGTCACCGAGGACATGCTCCCCGCGGACGCGAATGCGGACAACACCGTGTGCATCGGTGTGTGCTGCAAGAAGCTGGCTGACGCGAAGGGCTTCCGCTGGGTCGTCGGCTGCCCCCGGGCAACGCCGACGTCGTCAAGGGCATCCTCGGCGACCGCAAGGAGTACGGCGTTCGCTACGAATAAGCTATTTTCTTTCTCTTTTTTACCTTTTTTAAAGCCAAAAGCCGCGGGTACAGCTTGTACCCACGGCTTTTCATATAATCAAATTCACCCGCTTCGCCCAGATCCATCGTCGCATACGCATTGAGATCCAGCCCGGCGCGGCGGCCTGCGAGATACTCATAGTACCCCTGCGCGCCGATCATCGCGCCGTTGTCGCCGCAGAGCTTCAGCGGCGGCATGAACAGCCGCAGCCCCTCGCGGCGGCAGGCCTCCCTCCAGATCCGCGCGGATGATGGAGTTCGCGGCCACACCGCCCGCGGCTACGGGTGTTCTGCGCCCCGTCATGCGCGCCGCCGTCATTGCCCGCGGCACCAGCTCGTCCGAGACGGCTTCGTGAAGTCGCGCGCGAGCGCCGCCGCGTCGAGCTCCTCGCCTTTCTGCTGGGCGTTGTGCGCGAGGTTCACCACCGCCGTCTTGAGCCCCGAAAAGCTCACGTCCAGCTCCGCCCCGTCCCATGGGCGCGCGGCAGGACGTATTTCCCGCCCGGTGACTGCTGCGCGAGCAGATCCATCGGCTTGCCGCCGGGATAGGGCAGGCCCAGCACGCGGGCGGTCTTGTCGAAGCACTCGCCCGCCGCGTCGTCGCGCGTGGAGCCGAGGATTTCCATGTCCGTATAGTCCCGTACCTCGACAATCAGCGTGTTTCCGCCGGAGATAGCCAGCGCCAGAAAAGGCGGCTCCAGCTCCGGGAAGGCCAGATAGTTTGCCGCGATGTGCCCGCGGATGTGGTGTACGGGGATGAGGGGCAGATCCAGCGCGTAGGCCACGGACTTCGCGAAGCTCACGCCCACGAGCACCGCACCGATCAGGCCCGGCGCATAGGTCACCGCGACGGCATCGATGTCCTTTTTCGTCAGTCCCGCATCCGTGAGCGCCTGATCCGTCAGACCGGCGATGGCCTCCACATGCTTGCGCGAGGCGATCTCCGGCACGACGCCGCCATAGAGTGCGTGCATGTCCGCCTGCGACAAAATCGCGTCCGAGAGCACCGTCCGTCCGTCGCGCACGACGGCGACCGCCGTCTCATCGCAGGAGGATTCAAAAGCCAGAATGTTCACTGCTGCTCCGCCTCCCCGGTTTCAAAATACTTCGTCAGGATCAGTGCGTCCTCCTTCGGAAGGTCGTAGTAGTTCTTGCGCCGCCCGACCTCCTCAAAGCCGAAGCCCTGATACAGCGCGATGGCCGCGGCGTTGCTCGGCCGCACCTCCAGCGTCAGGAACGCCAGATGATTCGCCGCAGCGAACTGCAGGAATACCTGCAGGATCTGCGCGGCGATGCCCTGCCGCCGGTACTCCGGAAACACCGCCACGTTCGTGATGTATCCCTCGTCGGCCACGACCATCAGCCCTGCGTAGCCCAGCACGCGGCCGCTGACGCTGTCCTCGGCGACGAGAAAGGCCGCGCACTGGTTCTCCAGCTCCTCGGCCAGCATCTTGCGCGACCACGGCCGCGAAAAAGCAGATCCGCTCGAGCTTTTCCAGCTCCTCCAGATGATCCGCCGTCATCGGTACAATTTTTACGCTCATTGCTCTTTTTATCCTTTCGCTGTCAGCCAGTTTTTTTCCGCAGTGTGCCTCGGCGGGAGGGGGACGGCGAGGGTCATGACGCCGCTCATCTCCTCCTCCAGCAGCGCCTGTACGCGCGCGGCTTCATCCTCGGGGCACTCGACGATCAGCTCGTCGTGCACCTGCATGATGAGCTGCGCGGCGAGCCCCTCGTCCGCGAGCCGCCGCTCGACGCGCACCATTGCGAGCTTCATCAGATCCGCCGCCGTGCCCTGAATGGGCATGTTCAGCGCCACGCGCTCGCCGAAGGCGCGGAGGTTGTGGTTGCTGCTCTTCAGCTCCGGAAGGGCGCGGCGCCGGTGCATGAGCGTCTCGACGTAGCCGTCGGCGCGCGCCTGTTCGACGATGCGGTCCATATAGGCACGCACGCCGGTGTACGTCTGGAAATACCGCTCCATATACTCCTTCGCCTCGGCCACCGTTACGCCGATGTCCTGTGAGAGGGAGAAGGGGAGATGCCGTAGACGACGCCAAAGTTCACGGCCTTGGCGCGGCGGCGCATCTCCGGCGTCACGTCCTGCGGCTCGACGTGGAATACGCGCGCCGCTGTCAGCGTGTGGAAATCCTCTCCCGAGCGGAACGCCCGGCACATGGCCTCGTCGCCCGAGATGTGCGCGAGCAGGCGCAGCTCGATCTGCGAATAGTCGGCGTCGACGAGGACATTCCCCGGCGCGGCGACGAACATCCGGCGCATCTGGCTGCCGAGCTCGGTGCGTGTGGGGATGTTCTGCAGGTTCGGCTCGGTCGACGAGAGCCGTCCCGTCGCCGTCACCGTCATCTGGAAGCTCGTGCGGATGCGCCCGTCGGGGCTGACGGCCTTCAGAAGCCCGTCGGCATAGGTGCTCTTGAGCTTGGCGTACTGCCGGTATTGCAGCACGTCCGCCACGATCGGCACGCCGCGCAGCTTATCGAGCACGTCCGCGTTTGTGCTCCAGCCGGTCTTGGTTTTTTTGCCGTGCGGGAGATGCATGTCCTCGAAGAGGACCTTCCCGAGCTGCTTCGGGGGAGTTGATGTTGAAGGGTGCGCCCGCGGCGGCGTAGATCTGCTGCTCAAGCTGCGTGATCGAGGTCTGCAGCGTCTCGCCGAACTGGGCGAGCGCCGCACGGTCGATGAGAAAGCCGCGCTGCTCCATCCGGGCGAGCACCGCGCACAGCGGCAGCTCGACGTCGTAGTAGAGCGGCTCGAGCTCCAGCTCGCGCAGCTTCGGCTCGAGCGTCTCGCGGAGCGCCGCGACCGCCGCCGTATAGCTCAGCAGCGCCGCCGCGGCCGCCGCGCGGTCGCCAAGCATGGAAAACGCGTCCGGCTCGAGGTGGACGGGCCTCGGCAGCTCCTCATTATAATATGCAACAAACAGCCGCTGCAGGTCATAGCTCCCCCGCCGTCGCGTCGAGCAGGTACGCCGCGAGCGCCGTGTCGAACACGAAGCCCTCGATCGGGAGCCCCTGTGCCAGCAGCGCCGCCATGAGATCCTTCACGTTGTGCGCGGCTTTTTGATGTCACCCGAAAACAGCGCCGTGAGAAGCGCCTGCCAGTCGCCCTCGTAGCGGTCGGCATAGAGCTCCGCCGCGCGCGCGAGCCGTCCGCCGCTTCGCACTCGACCGCGAGCGCCGACAGATCCGGCAGCGCATAGACCGCCACGCAGTCTGCTGCGCGCCAGAGCGCGAGGAATTCCTCCGCCTGCGCCGCCGTGAAGCTCCTCCGCCGTGGCGGTGCAGTCCGGCTTCTCCTCCGTCTGCGCCGCGGGGCGCAGGCCGTATCGGTCGATGAGCTTCTGGAACTCCAGCTTCAGGAGCAGGTCGTATAGCTCGGGCCTAAACGGGCGGCGGACGTTCTCCGCTGGGTCAAACGCGAGCGGCGCGTCCGTCACGATCGTTGCCAGCCAGTAGCTGTGGCGCGCGGCGTCCTCGCCGGCCTGCAGCTTGCGGATGGCGGCGGGCTTGGCCTCGATGTCGGGGGAGAAGGCGGTAGATCTCGTCGATGCTGCCGTAGCGCTGCACGAGCGCCATGGCCGTCTTTTCGCCCACGCCGGGGACGCCGGGGATGTTGTCGGACGTGTCACCCATGAGGGCCTTGAGGTCGATCATGTGGATCGGGTCGAAGCCGTACTGCTCGCGGAACGTCCCGGGCGTCATATCCTTTGTCGTGGTCTGGCCCATGCGGGTGGAGACGAGCTTGACCTTTGTGTGCTCCGTGACGAGCTGGAGACTGTCCTTGTCTCCCGTCACGATGATGCAGTCCCAGCCCGCCGCCTGCAGCGGCGGCTGATCGTGCCGATCAGGTCATCGGCCTCGAAGCCGACGAGCTCATAGCGCGGGATGTCCATCGCGTCGAGCACCTGCTTGAGCACCGGCATCTGCACCGCCAGCTCCTCGGGCATGGCGTGGCGCGTGGCCTTGTAGTCGGCGTCCGCCTCGTGGCGGAACGTCGGCTCGCGCCGATCGAACGTCACGCACAGCCCCTCGGGCTTCTCCTCGTCGAGCAGACGCTGCAGCGTCGTGAGAAAGCCGTATACCGCGTGTGTATAGAGCCCGTCGCGCGTCGTGAGCGGGCGGATGCCGTAAAACGAACGGTTGATGATGCTGTTGCCGTCCAAAACCATCAGCTTCATGGCCGATTCCTCCGAATTCCATAATGTAACACTTTATTATACACCAACCGTGGCGAATACACAACCGGCAAACAAGGCGTATCGTCCGGCCGCCGAAAAATATCGCCGCACACAGGTTTTACACAGGCCGGCTTTCAGATTTTACACGGCGCTTCTATCATGGAAGCTGTCCCCAACAGAGGGATAACTCATATGAAGGAGTTCACACAATGCGAAATGGAAAGAAAACCGGTGCCGCGGCGCTGCTGCTGTGCGGCGTGATGGCGGCCTCCGCATAAGCTCGTCCCCGGCGGTACGCTGTTCATCAACAGCTCCATCGTCAAGAGCGAGATCACCCGCACCGACGTCAAGGTTGTGAAGGTTCCCGTCACGGAGATGGCTCTGGAAATGGGCAACGCCAAGGTCCTGAACATCATCATGCTCGGCGCCTACGTCGGCTATACGCAGGTCGTCCCCGAAGACGTCGTGTGGAACACGATCGAGCACAAGCTCGGCAAGAAGCCGAAGCTGCTGCCACTCAATAAGCAGGCCTTCGAAGAAGGTCTGAAGATCGGCAAGGAAGCCCGCTGAAAGCGGATCAAATAGTTACCCCTATACTCTGTTGTATATACCCTATATCTCTTTGCCGCAGCGGGGCGCACGATGGTGCGCCCCGCTGGAAGCGAGATATCGCCCAAAGCGCAAGCGCTTTGGGCGATGAGTTCACTACGCTTCGCGCCTTGTCTGGCCGCTGGCCAGCCTGCGACACTCCGCTATGCGCAAGGTGTTTTTTTGCGGCGTACACGCCGCCGCAAAAACGGATTGATCTTTTTTCGCGGCTTGCGAGCCGCGAACTCTGTGAGACTAAAAAAAAACTCCCCTTCGGCCTTACGGCCGGGGGAGTGCTGCTGATTTGTTGTTTTCGTCAGCCGACAATGCGGCGGGCGGTCAGATAGTGGTTCGTGTAGTAGCTCTCGTAGAGCGAGGAGTACTTCACGCAGCGGCTTGAGCCGGAGGAGGCGTGGATAAACGTGCCGTCGCCGACATACAGGCCGACATGGGAGGCCGAGGAGCTGTCGCCGCCGTCGGTTCCGTAGAAGAACACGAGGTCGCCCGGCTGGAGATCGCCCTTCGAGATGGGCGTACCGTAGCTCAGCTGACGGTTCGCGCCGTGGGGCAGGCTGTAGCCGAACTGTGCGTAGACGTACATCGTGAAGCCGGAGCAGTCGAACCCGCTGGGGGATGCGCCGCCGTAGACATAGCGGACGCCGAGATAGCGCTCGCCCTCAGCAACGAGATCCGCACCGGTGCCGCTGCCGCGGCCCGCGGAGCCGCCGCTCGGAAGCGACGTGCTGCCCTTGCTGCTGCTCGAAGAGGACGAGCTGCCCTTGCTGCTGCTCGAAGAGGACGAGCTGCCGGAGGTAGTCGTCGTGACGGGCGTGGGCTTGGAGTCCGTGAGCGTCAGATAGTCGCCGGACATGAAGCCGGTGCTGCCGTTGTAGGAGACGTGGAACCAGCCGTTTTCAACGCCGCTCACGTCCACATAGCTGCCGGAGGAGACGCTGGTGACGCGTCCGGCGCCGGCATCCGGCGCGGAACGCATATTCAGCGAATCGGCCAGCACGAGCGCGTAGCAGGAGAAGCCCTCCGTTGCCTCGGAAACGGTGAGGTAATCGGCGGCGATGTAGCCGCCCTTGCCGCCGTAGTCGATGCGGTACCAGCCGTCTGCCGCGCCCATCACACATACGGCTGCGCCGCGGTCAAGCGTGGAGACGATGGAGCAGTCGGTGTTCGGCTCGCTGCGCATGCGCACGCCGGAGCCGACGACAAGACCCACCGCGAGTACGGACGTGCTCGACTCGGGCAGTGTCTCGGTGAGCAGCTGTGAGGGATCGTGTCCCTCGGCGAGGGTGACAAAGGCGGAGGCGACATAGCCGGTCAGATCGCCGGTCTGCACCTGATACCAGCCGTCGAACACGTCGAGCACGGTCAGAACCGTCCCGCGCGAGAGCTCGGCGAGTACCTCGGAATCGGTGCTCATCTCAGCGCGCAGATTCACGCCGGAGCCGTTAATGATGGCGAGCTGGCTGTCCTGCTCGACGGGATCGTCCTCCAGCGACGTCTCGGCCGCGATCTGCTCCTCGGTCATGGGATCGTCCACGCGGATGGGCGCGCCGTTGAGCGTCAGCTCGTCGCTGCGGACATAGCCCTCCCTTTTCGTGCTCGACAACACCGAGCACATCTTCCCCAGCATGGAGGAGACCGAGGTCGCCGTCACGCGCCGGTACTACCGCAGCGGCGAATCGGAATACTATATCAACAAGCAGTCCGTCCGACTTCGTGACGTAAATGAGCTCTTCATGGACACCGGCATGGGCCGTGAGGGCTATTCCATCATCGGTCAGGGCCGCATCGACGAAATACTCTCGCAGAAGAGCGGCGACCGCCGCGAGATCTTTGAAGAGGCGGCGGGCATTTCGCGCTTCCGCTACCGCAAGGAGGAGACGGAACGTAAATTGGAGCGCACGGAAGAAAACTTAGTGCGCATCAATGACAAGATCGCCGAGCTGGAATTGCAGGTCGAACCCCTGCGTGCGCAGGCAGAGACGGCGAAGCAGTATCTTATCTACCGCGACGAACTGCGCCTTTTGGAAATTTCCGTGTGGCTTGAAAATCTGGAAACGCTCAAGACGAACGCCATCAAGCTCGACACCGACCTGTCGCTCGCGCGCGAGGAGCTCAAAAAGGCGAACGCGGACTTAGAGGCGCTGTACGCTGCGTCCGAGCAGTTCTCCGCGCGCATCCACGAGAACGACATCGCGCAGGAGGAAAAGCGCGCGCAGCTTTCCGAGCTCGACGCGCAGGTTAAAGAGCAGGAATCTGCCGTCGCGGTGCTGCAAACGGGCATCGCGCACAACGAAGAGAACATCGCGCGCGTGGAGGAGGAACTCAGAAGCCAGTCTGACCGCGTGGGATCGATGGATGCGCAGATTGCGCAGCAGCGCGCGCGTATCGAAGAGCTGGAGAGAAGCAAAAACGAAGTCGAAACGGCGCTCTCTCCGAGCTTTTGAAGCAGGCGGAGGAGCTGTCGAAAAACGCGGGCGAGGCCGCAAGCGAGGCAGAGACCCTGCGCGCTCGCGAGGCGCTCGCCCTGTCCGCCGCGGCGGACAGCCGCGCCGAGGTCGCCGCCCTGCGCTCGACGCTTTCGGAAATGGACGAGCGCGAGAGCGCCATCGCCGCCGAGCAGGAGAGCGGGGAAACCCAGCTTTCCGAAACGCGCAAAAGCGCCGCGGAGAACCGCCGCGCGCTCGAAAGTGCGCAGGAGGAAGCCGACGCCATCCGCAACATCATCGCCGGCCACACGATGAAGATGCAGGGCAGAATCGAACGAGAGAAGGAGACGGGCGAGCAGCACGTTTCCCTCACGATGGAGATGAACAACTTAGACTCCCGCATCCGCCTGCTCGGCGAGATGGAAAAGGAGTACGAGGGCTTCAACAAGGCGGTGCGCACGGTCATGCAGGCGTCGGAGCGCAAGGCGCTGCGCGGCGTGCGCGGGCCGGTCGCCAATTTGATGAAGGTCGACAAAAAATACGCCGTCGCGATCGAGATCGCGCTCGGCGCGGGACTGCAAAACATCGTCGTCGAGCGCGAGGAGGACGCGAAGAGCGCCATCCAGCTCTTAAAGCAGCGCGACGGCGGGCGCGCGACCTTTCTGCCCCTTTCGTCGATCCGCGGCGAGGCGCTGCGCGACGAGCGCGTGAAGGGCGAATACGGTTACGTCGGCCTTGCGAGCGAGCTGGTGGAATACGACCGCGAATACGACGGCATTTTCAAGAATCTGCTCGGCCGCACGGTCGTGGTCGAGGACCTTGACTGCGGCATCACGATCTCGCGCCGGTTTTCGAACGCGTTCCGCATCGTGACGCTCGACGGCCAGGTTTTGAACCGCGGCGGCTCGATGACGGGCGGCTCGATCTCTCGCAGCGCAGGCATTCTGAGCCGCGCAGGCGAGCTGCGCGAGCTGACGGCGCGGCGCGGCAGCCTTGCCGAAAAGCTCGACCTTGCCGCCAAGGCCGCCGAGGACGCCAAGCGCGAGCTTGCCAAAGCGCGCTACGAGCTGGAGGTCGCACAGGGCCAGCAGCGCGCGGCGGAGGACGCCGTGCTCAAATTGCAGGGCGATAAAAATCATTATGACTTATTGCTCTCGTCGCTGCGCGAGCGGCTCGAGAGTTTGGATACCGAGCGCGAGACCATCGCGCGCCGCCGCGGCGAAGTGAAGCGCGTGGCGGAGGAAAAGGAAGCCCTCGCGCTTTCGCAGGAGAAGGAAGCGGGCGAGCTGCGTGCACAGGCGGAAAAGAGCCTTTCCGGCCAGAGCGAGCTGCTGCGTTCGACCTCGCGCCTCGGCGACGAGATCGCCGAGAAAAAGAGCGTACTTGCAGGCTATGCCGCCGAGCGCGAGACGACGGAAAAGTCGCTCGCGAGCTTGGAGAGCCTGCGTGCTCAGATGCAGGGCGACGAGCAGAGCAGAAAAGCGCTCATCGAGCAGTACAGGGCCGCGAGCGAGCAGTCGCAGCGCGAGATCGGCACACATGAGACTGAGATCGCCGCGCTGAGCGGCAAAATGACGGAAAAGCGCGCCGAGCTCGAAGCGCTTTCCAAAGCGAAACTCGCACTTGAAGCCGAGCGCAGCCAGAGCGACCGCCGCGGCCGCGAGCTCAACGAAAACGTGCTCAACGTCGAGCGCAGCGTCAGCAAGCTCGAACAGAAGCGCGCGACGAGCGCGATGGAGGAGCAGCAGATCCTCGACAAGCTGTGGGAAAACTACGAGCTGTCGCACTCCGCCGCGCAGGAGCAGCGCATCGAGCTCGAGAGTGTCGCCAAGGCGAGCCGCCGCATCGGCGAGCTCAAGCGCGCCATCAGCGGCCTTGGCGCGGTCAACGTCGGCGCGATCGAGGAATTCGAGCGCGTGAATACGCGCTACACTTACCTCACGATCCAGCGCGACGATGTGGAAAAGGCGAAGGGTGAGCTTGTCGGCGTGATCGACAGCATCACAAGCGAGATGACCGTCATCTTCAAAGAACAGTTCGCGCTGATCCGCGAGAGCTTCCAGGAGACGTTTTTGGAGCTGTTCGGCGGCGGCAAGGCCACGCTCGAGCTCGAGGACGAGAACGACGTGCTCTCCTGCGGCATCGAGATCAAGGTCCAGCCGCCGGGCAAGGCGCTCAAGACGATCACGCTGCTCTCGGGCGGCGAAAAGGCGTTCGTCGCCATCGCGCTGTACTTCGCCATCCTGAAAGTCCATCCGACGCCGTTCTGCGTCATGGATGAGATCGAGGCGGCGCTCGACGAGCCGAACGTGGTGCGCGTGGCCAATTACATGCGCCGCATCACGAGCAAAACGCAGTTTATCGTCATCACGCACCGCCGCGGCACGATGGAGGCAGCGGACGTTCTTTACGGCGTCACGATGCAGGAGCGCGGCGTGAGCAAGGTGCTGACGATCAATATGAACGACATGGCGAAGGAACTCAACATTAAGGAATAAAGCGCGAGGAGAAACAAATGGGTATTTTTGCAAAGATCAAAAAGGCGTGGTTCGACACCATCGTGTGGGAGACCATCGACGACGAATTCTATGACGAGCTTGAGGACAGCCTCATTATGGCCGACCTCGGCGCAACGGTCGCGCACGACGCGGTAAAAAAGCTGCGCGACGTCGTGTACCAGAAGAGCATCCAGCGCGGCGACGACGTGAAGCAGGCGCTGCGCGGTATTTTGATTGAAAAGCTGAACGTGGGCGACACCGCGCTTGACCTGTCGACCAAGCCGAGCGTCGTGCTGGTCATCGGCGTGAACGGCGTGGGCAAGACCACGTCCATCGGCAAGATCGCCCACCGTCTGAAGGGCGAGGGCAAGCGCGTACTGCTGTGCGCGGCGGACACGTTCCGCGCGGCGGCGGCGGATCAGCTTGAAATTTGGGCAAACCGCGCCGAGTGCGAGATCGTCCGCTCGAAGGAGGGGGCAGACCCCGGCGCGGTGCTGTTCGACTCGCTCGCCGCGGCGAAGGCGAGAGGTGTCGATGTCGTCCTCTGCGACACGGCGGGCAGACTTCACAACAAGGTGAACCTGATGAACGAGCTCTCGAAGCTCCGCAAGATCATCGACCGCGAGACGCCGGACGCCGCGAAGGAAACGCTTTTGGTGCTCGACGCGACGACGGGGCAGAACGGATTGCAGCAGGCTAAGGTCTTCCGCGAGACGGCGGGCCTGACGGGCATTATCCTGACGAAGCTCGACGGCACGGTGGACCTGCAGTACAGCGAGGACAGCCGCCCAGGGGACCTGAACTGCGTGATGAACGAGCTGGGCGAGATCATTGAATTGCATGGGGCACCGGCGAGGGCCGCCTTCACCCCTGACGGAACAGCAGGAACTGGTACGGCTGTGCGCCAAGGGCAACCGGGAACTGCTGAAAATTCAGAAGGAAGCGCTGGGGGGAGAATGGATTATTTGTAAGGCGACGCCTGCATCCCTGCGAAGATCCGGGAAATGGGGGCCATTCTGGGCCAGTTCGGCGTGGAGGTAGTAAGTCCCAAGGAACTGGGGGATCACTGTGGACGTGGAGGAGACCGGGAGCACCTTCGCGAGAATGCCATGCTGAAGGCCAAGGCCATCTGATGAAAAGCTGGGAAGAAAAACGATTCCGGAAGTGCGTGGACCGGTCAACGGCGGGAGGTTTGGCGGATGCCCGGGGCGGGAGGGGGAATTTGTTTGGCACCCAAACGGGAATGCTGCTGCGAAATGCAAGCGCTATCCGGGGCAGACCTCGGCGGGAGGCTCATTTTAGTCCGCCATTGCCTCGGCGCCTTCCCGAGGTGGGGAAACGGGGCGAGACCACCGCCGAAAACGCGGCTCCCGGCCATCGCCGTCATGGAGGGCGACGGCTATGCCCCGCCATCGCGGACGATTCGGGACAAGGCGTCGACGCTTGAACGGCGGCCCCCAAGAGGAAAAGCGCGCGCTTTGGCGGGGGGCCCTTGGATGACACCGGCCGCTACCGCCTGCTTTTGCAGATGATGCACGGTCGAGGACGCGCGCCGCGCCCATTCCACACGTCGGAGGAACTGCCCCATGAAAAAGACGGCGTGTGCCCCTTGCGGCGGACGGCGATTGTCGAGGGCGGATCGCCGGCGGAGTCATGGGCGATGGAGGCTTCGGAATTTTGTGATCGGGTGTTCTTCGTACCGCAGCTGCGAAAGACGTTTGCCCAGCTCACGCCCGAGGAGAAAAACGCGATCTCCCCGCGGAAACGCCCTGGCGCCTTCGCGGAGAATACTGAAAGAATAAATATGGAGAAGAACGGATGGAACTGACAAGCAAACAGAGAGCCCAGCTGCGAGGGCTGGCCAACACCATCGACACCATCATCCACATTGGCAAGGATGGCATCGGGGAGAACCTCGTCAAGCAGACCGAACGATGCGCTGGAGGCCCGGGAACTCATCAAGGGCCGGGTTTTGGAGAACAATATGGAGTATGACGCCCGTCTTGCGGCGCAGGAGCTGGCAAAGGCGGTCTGGAGAAGGTGCTGCTGATCCCGGATAACCTTCCGCCGCAAGGCGCTGCCCGCGGGCAGCGCAACGGGCGAGGACAGGCTGGAGATGCCGCCTGACGGCAGGTGAGGTGCCGGGCATGGAGGTGCTCGACCTCGAGCTGCGCCGCAGCGGCCCGGAGCTACACAAGCGACACGCCTCGCAGAGCTCCACGCGCAGTATCCGGACGACGAGCTGTGGCTGCTCGTGGGGTCGGATATGTTCCTGTCGCTGCAGGAGTGGCACGAGCCGGAGAGAATTCTGAGCCTTGCGGGCATCGCGGCCTTTCACCGCACGCGCGGCGACGAGACGGAGCGCTTCGCGCAGCAGAAGGCGAATCTTGAGCAGATCTACGGGCGCGCGTCGCGCTGCTGGAAAATCCAGACGTTGTGGAGATATCCTCGACGGAGCTGCGCGTGCAGCTCGCGCAGGGGGGGGAGGAGCTTTCTCACCGAGGCCGTTTGCGGCTACGTCCTGCGCCGCGCACCGAAGGAACTGGCCATTCTGGCCGCCAAGGCCCTGGATGAGAAGAAGGGCAAGGAGATCTCCGCCATTGAGATCACCGACATTACGACCCTGGCGGATTATTTCGTCATTGCCACCGGCAGCTCCAACACCCAGATCAACGCTCTGTGCGGCTCTGTGGAGAAGCTGCTGGAGGAGCAGGCGGGGAGAAGCCTCTGCGTTGGATTACGGCTGCA
>VOFG01002809.1_pt1 | contig 40876 bp, 80 predicted proteins | sample 5384171 | NCBI WGS metagenome assembly VOFG01 (sample SAMN12384726, study PRJNA508395) | human gut metagenome | isolation source: healthy gut F | host: Homo sapiens
AATAAATTGAATACCGAGTTACGTATATTGGCGCTGGTAAGACTGGGCGTTGCCGATAACAAACAGATCGCCTCCTTTTTCCGCATTACGCTCCAATCGGTGTATAACTACAGGAGCAAGGCCCGGGGCCGGGCCGTAAACGAAGATACTTTCGATGACGATATAATGAAGATTTTATAGACTGAATCTTGGTAATGGGAGGATTACGGGTAGACGAAACTGCGTAGCTGGCTTAAACCTCGCCTAAATTTGCATTTGAAGGGCATTTGCTGTTAATTCCGGATCATTTTATCAAATATGGGAATTAGATTATATCAAAAACGCGAAGCTGATTTGTCGTTACACAAATTCCGGTTAACTTCGCAGTGTCGGTCAACACAATCCCGACTGTTTTATGGGCGGGTAATGTTTCAAATTAGGGGATTGATAAAATCAAATGATTAAAAACATTGATTACCAAGAATTATCTTCATCGTTTCAACAAATTAAAAGCGACTATTTCAGTCGCTTTTATTATTTTTGCACCCTTAAATCCTTCGAAAATGAATTCTCCGAGTGGATTTTTGACCTTCATGTTTCAAACTAGGGAATAGTAAAAATAGAATGTAAATATTGCGGAGGAGTATGTAAAAGACGGAACGCAGAGCAACGGCAGGCAACGCTACAAATGCAAATCGTGTCATCGAAAACAACAGGTACTATATAGTTGCTGACGCTAAGAGAGCGGATCGTCCGTCGCCCGCTTCCATACGCTGCTGGTAAACCGCGAGTTCCATGCGCTGGACGATATGCCGGGATCGACCGGAGCGATCCGATGCGGCAGGTGTTTACCCTGTGATATCGCAGCCTGTCGGACAAAAACGCCGAGGTACGGTTCATCGTCCGGGATAATTTCGGACAGCAGACCGAACTGACCGTGAGTTTCGATGTCGGGCGGAAAGAACCGCAGACGGAATAGAATACGAATAAAGAAAAACAATTAAGGGGCAGGAGTGTTTATTTCCGTTCCTAATTGTATATTATGAAGTCTGTTATCGCAGACCTACACCGTTATCAAAAGCAAATATATATAAAATAAATTTCAATGACAAATACACGAAAGCAGGATATGTCATTATTCAGGTTCTTTGTTATATGAGAAAGCAAAGACGCAATGACATATTACTCAGGATGATCGCGAAAAAGCTGAAAGAGTTGCGAAGTGCGAAAAATTGACGCAAGTAGAAGTTTACCGACAAACCAAGATTCATATAGGACGCATAGAATCGGGAAATTCTAATATTACGATGAGTTCTTTATCCGAGTTGTGTAAATTCTATCAGATTTCTTTTGAGGATTTTTTCAAAGAGATTAGAACGAAATAGGAAACGGCGGACTTTTCAGTCCGCCGTTTTTTTGTTTACCGATCCTTGTTTGATCGGTAGTTCTGTTTCAGCACTTCACGCATTCCCGCTTCGGGATAGAGAAACACCCGCCCGCAGACCGCCGTATGGGATATCTTATTCGTTAAGAACATACATGTGTATGTTATTTCAATGGATGTACGAGTAAATCAAACTTGTCACTTTTATTGTCAAGTGAAACATCGTATTCTTCAATTTTGTGGCTATAAGCCCATGTGCGTAAATGGTCTTTTATGTCTGCCTCGATATATGGCCCGTAATAAATGGCTTTTAACCTGTTGCCGCAAGATATTTCTAAAATGGATCGTTTGATTTTTGCTTCGCATTTACATATAAACCGCCACTCCTTTTCAATACTATATTCTGCAATGTCTTTTAAATAAGAATGCCTTGTACCAATACAATAAATCGGGGAAAGGCATTGTAGATGGCAATCCGTTTGATGTCAAAAAATGAATTTACCAACCACCAACTTGCAACTTCTGTCGCATTATACATAGTATCCGAATAAACCACAGGAAATAATGTCGGATTGACTTTTTTCATCCGGATTATCCGCCTCTTTCTCAATAATCAGTCCTGTCAAATCGCCATGTACGAGGCTTTCCCGCGCTCGGACTACTACGGCGGCTCCGTTACCATGCCGGATATTCAGGAGCAGACTCCATAGCCTTGCGGCGTTCCGGTTTAGGTAATCCCCGTTTAGACACTTAATAACTATTAGCGTGATAGATTTTCGGATATGACTTTCGCCGTTTTATGCTTATCGCACATGCGCTGCAATTTGTTTATGCCTTATCCCCAGACGAGGTTGGGGCATTGCAATACAACGTATATAAATGTCTTCCCGTTGCAGTCGCAGTGGGTACCGCTTGGGCTATCATTCAATCAATCCAGATTTTATCCTTATATCTATCGTTTCAGCCCCCATTCAGTCGCAGTATGACATTTTACTGACTTATAGCTTTCCCGACATGCTACACTCCCTGTCCAGTTTCCCTTTCAGATAAGTCGGTTGCTTACAGGCATATAAACACGCGCCTGGTGTATGCTACACATTTATCAAGTGCCCTTACGGGCGCATCGTCCTGCACCGCCGCCCCGTTGATCAGTTTACCAGCGCCGACTGATGCGTCTGGATGATCTCCGCGAGCTGGCCCATCAGCCCGAACAGGAACAGCAAATCGTCGTCGACCAGCTCGCGGTCACCCTCCAAAAACAGTCGCGGGCCAAGGGTCCGCATAGCCATGACCTCGTCCTTCTTGGATGCGGCTATGAACTTCGAAAACTGCGGGAACGTGAGCTCGCCCAGGTAGGCGACGTAAACCTTCCTCCCCGCACCCGTGTCCCCGAAGACTGCCATCGGGTACACCTTACGCAGCTTGCGCTCGGCTTTCAGACCCTCGACGCGCTCGCGGATGCGGCACGCTGCTCCAGGGTCAAACTCTTTCTCTTCCGTCATATCTCGTGTTTTTATGGTTTATGGAAGGATAGAGGCCCCGCCGGGGAATATGTTTACGGTTGTGGCAAAAAAACTTCCGGACCGGGAGCATTAAGCGTCATGACGTTCACGGATACGGCGTTGCAGCACCGAAGAGGCGGTAAAATGAACCGTCCTGCACGCAGGAATCCTCATCGAAACCCTTCGGTGCGGATCGTAGCCGTTGTGCTCGGGCCGGTCTTTCGGAGTGAACGTTCCAAACGAAGAGATCGTAATCCTCTCCCCGTCGAGGATTGCCGTGGCCAGCCGGGCGAAAAGCGCGTTGACGACAAGTGAAACTTCCTGCTGGGATTTGCCCAGATCGCGGGCGACGTCCCGAACCAATACTTGCTTATTCATAATCTATATCTTTAGATTTTATGGGACTATAACCACGAAATTTCCGGCTCCTGTACCGCACAGAAACCCGGAATCCGCGATCATCCATTCTATTTTCTATATCGTTGGTCCGGAGAGCTTCCGAAGGTTCCGGCCAAGATCTCCGAAGACCGTCCCACACGACCGCCCGCTCGGGACGAAAGTCCGAAGCCGAGCCCTTACGGCACCGGATATAGCCCGGAATCGCCGCATAGATCTTCACCTTTCACTACCGCGGCTCAACGGGTCAGTACATATCCTCCCGCACGAACGTACCGTCGGCCGAGTAGATCAGCTCCAGCCCGCCCGTGATCTTGATCTCGTAGCCGCCCCGTTCGCGTTCGGCTTTGTAGATTTTCGCACCCGGATAGCGCACGGCCAGATCCTCGACGATCGCCGCCGGCACAATACCAGCAGGCAGAAACGAGTAGCCGCAGTCCACTTTTTTCCACTCTCCGAGGCGTGGAACTCGATGTCCGTGCCGTCGGAAAGCTTTACCTCAAACTCGCGATGTCCGTCCTCCCGCTCCCTGCTCGGCATAGATGCAGCTCGCATCCGGGAAATAGGTTGCAATGAAAGTCTTCGCCCCGGAAGGCAGCCAGAGACAAGGAATGCGCATCTCGGCCAACGCGCAGTACAGCGCAGCTCCGACGACGACCACGCCCCGCCGCAAGCGCATAATATCGTTTCTTCAACTTTTTCATACCATTTTCTGTTTTTCAGGCTCCGATACGTTCTCTTTAGGAGCGATCCTCCTGCACGAACGTACCGTCGGCCGAGTAGATCAGCTCCAGCCCGCCCGTGATCTTGATCTCGTAGCCACCCCGTTCGCGTTTGGCTTTGTAGATTTTCGCCCCCGGATACCGCACGGCCAGATCTTCGATGATAGCCTGCGGAACGATCCCGGCAGGAAGGAACGAATAGCCGCAGTCCACCTTCTTCCACTGGCCCGTGCCGTGGAACTCGAGGGTCCGTACCGTTCGACAGTTTCGCCTCGTACTCCCGGCGGCCGTCATCGCGCTCCCGCTCGGCATAAACGCAACTCTCGGTCGGGAAATACCGCTCGATAAATGTCCTGGCCTCGGCGGGTAATCGTCGGTAGGAGATGCGCGAGGAAGCGCATCCGGTCAGTAAAGCAGGCTGGCGACCATCGTCGCCAGCACCGTCATAGATTTCAACGCTCTCATCATCGAACGGGCTTAAAGGATCGTACCCTCGGCGGCGATGCGCAGTTCGATCTCGCGGTTGCCGCGTTCGAGTTCCACGAGGTAGTATTCCGCAGTCGGGGTCTGCACGTACTCTATATCGTCGATCGAGAACGTAGCCCACTCGGAAGCCGCGATAGCGGCAGTAACGGCCTGCGGAAGTTCGCTGCGGCGGATGTCCCATTCGGTGTAGACCCATTCGTTCCGTCCGTTGAAGTAAACGTCCTTCTCGCGGTTCTCATGCCAGATCTCGACCTCCAGAAGACCTTTGTCGTAATCGTACTCCACGATCCGCGCCCCGGGGTATTTCGACGAGATGAACCCGGTGACTTCCGCATCGACCAACTGGCCGTTGCCCTGTGCGGGCATGTCGGACTGCTTGAGCGTCACCGTGCCGTCGAGCGTGACGTCCACCTTCACGTCGCCCTGCGCCGACTCCAGATCGAAGCGGTAGAACTCCTTGTCGGGAGTCTCGTAGTGGTCGATGTCGTCGATCCGGTAAGCGGCCCACTCGCTGTTCTGAAGAGCCTGCATCACCGTCTGGGGAACATCGCTGCGCCAAACCTCGGTCTTGGTGTAGACCCACGCGCGCCGCTGCCGTCGAAGAGCAGCTCGCGCGGCGTGCGGCCGTCGATGATATCCACTTCGGTCATACCGTGCTCGTAGTCGATCTCCGTGATGCGGGCGTCGGGGTAGTTCGTGCGGATGTACTCCTCGATGCCCGTGGCGGGCGTCGACGGGATATAGTCTCCGTAATCGTAATCGGGTGCCGAGTCCGTCAGCATTTTTGACCAGCACGCCGTCGGCCGAGTAGTAGAGGTCGATCTCCGTTTCGATGCCGTTCTCCCTGTTTCTCTACTTCGATGACGTAGATCGTTTCCACGCCTTCGCGCTCCAGCATATCCACGTCGTCCGTGCGCCACGGAGCCGAAGCGTATTCACTGGCCTCAAAGCTGTCTGCACAGCCTCGGGAAGTGCCGTGAAGGAATGTCCGTTTCGGTCATGTACCACGCGCCCCCGTTGTCGAACCACGCCGCGAGGTCGATGCCTGCCTCGGCGGCGCGCGATTCGGGCAGCGAGAAGCTCGCCACGACATATTTGTCTTTGGCCGTCCACCGCACATTGGTAGCGTTGGGGTACTTTTCTGTCAGAGCGGCCTGCGCCTGTTTGCTTACGGCGGGCTCGCGGGACCCGTTGTCCTCGTCCGTCTTGCAACCTGCCAGAGCCAACGTGCTCACGAGCAAGGTCATCAAAATCGTGTTCCTTTTTCATAAAGTTGTTCTGAAAATTTATATAATAGGTGAAAATTGGGGTCTTATCTAAGAACAGGGGGACCGAACCGAGATGCACCGTCTGCGGGATCATCGCCGCTTGCGCGTAAGGCCGATTCCCTCGTGGCGGTGGCGGTGCTGCGCCGTGAAATCCTCCAACCGTTCCGACTGCGGCACCGTATGGAACCACTGCAACCACGCACCGAAGCGGTCCAACAGCCATTGCAGAACGCGGCGAAGGGCATGGCTTATGGGGAGAACGGGCATCCTTCATGGTCGGGCTGTCGTATCGTTAATCGTCGTAGCCGATCACGTTGAACTTGGTGTCGAACTTGATCTCCAGGCCGCCCGACAGCTCGATCTCCCACGTAGGGGTCGCGCTCGATCTTCTTGATGAACTGCCGGCCGAACAGTTCGTTCGCCGCCACGAAATCCGAGATCTGCTTCGGGACGATGGCTGCGGGAACGGGAGCGTACTTGCGCTCCACGCTTTCCCACTGTCCGTCGGAGCGGAAATCGACCTCCGTGCGGTCGGTGTATTTCACCTCGTACTCGACACCCATAAACTTCCGGTCGGCCACGATGTAGGCCACCGTCAGCGTGTCGAAATGGGGTTTTCAGGAAGGGTCTGCGCCGCCTGCGGCAGGCGGTCGAAGGTGATCGGCTCCTCATGTCCGTCGGCATGGGCCGGCGCAAGGCCGCAAAGGAGCAGCAGGGCCGAAAGAAGCAGTTTTTTCATGTTTTTCATAAGATCCGTTTTTTAAGTTGTCGAATAATCATCCGAAGCTGCCGGCAGCGCTACTTTTTCCCACCAGGCGATCAGCTCCATGATCGAGAAATAGAGCAGCGCTCCTCCCCACAGGGCGATGCCGACCACGGCCGCTGCGACCGCCACGATCCGCTCGGCGGCGGATTGCCTTCCGCCGTCCTCCTCCGGCGTGTCCGGCTTCGTCCCGTTCATCGGGTCGGTGCGATCGGTTTTCGTTCCGTGCGTGTTCGCGTTCCGGTCGGTTTTCTTTTCTTTCTCTTTTTTTGCCATCGTACGTTGCCGTTTCCGTCCCGCGCGGCGTTTACTGTATCAACAGCCATAATGCGAGCACGATACCCGCGAGGCACAGCAGCCGGACGAAGTACCGGCGGAACCTCGCCCGTCTCCGTTCCCGCCTGTGCAGCCTCCTTACATCCCCGTTATAGTCCAGTATGGGCATATTCAGGCGGTAGTCCTCCCAGCGTTCGGGATCGTTCGGACGGTATGTATCTCTTTTTTTGCCCATGAACACTCTCTCGGGAACCGACCATTACGATCGGCCGGGGTTATCTCGTTTCTCATATTGCGTTTTTTCGTTCTTTCTTTCCGTTACCGTCCGTTTTTCCGGCATATCGTTCCGCGCCGCCCCGGCCTTTCGGGCCGGGACGCGCAGACCGCGGGAATGCCGGATCCTATTTGCGCACATTATCCCGGATGCACCTTATGCCATAACCGAAGGCTTTGGATTGTGCGGTGGCGTTCAGCGGCATTACCGTCGTTGCTATAGTGCCATTGTCTATGCGAAGCGTCGGAGTATAAGCCCTTATCCCTGTTACCTGCGGCAGTGGTGCTACTGGGCATATTTGTCCAATAGTAGGAGACACGGCCTACTGCCTCCGATTCTAAGTTATCTTTATGGCGAAATCCGCCTGCTCTCAGGTAGTATACTCCTCCCGAGGGATCGTATGCTCCCCTCCCTGACATGAGATTGGCATAGAACACCCAGCCGTAGACGGATCGGAGTCCGGAGTTATCCGTAAAGGGCGAGTTGTAAATATCGCCGAAATAGGAGTTGCTTCCCAGCGGTTGGGTATACGTCCTCCCATCATATGTCATACCCGTGAACACATCCGATCGGGAATGCGGTAACCTCTCGGGCACGGATCGTAAACGGTTTTGGCGAACTTGTAGCCGTCACCGATCGTAGCCGGAGCTGCCCGTAAGCGCGTTCCAAAGGTTGCAGTAGTTCACGGCAGCACCATCCGATGCTGCAGCAATCCAATTACTAATACTCCCACCACAGACGAAGCTGTTCGGATTCTGGATGGCCTGGCCGATCGTATATAGTTGAACTTGTTCGGAAAGGCGTCGCGAGCGGAGCACCATCCTTGTTATATACGGTCTTGTTGACTATCGAGCCGTTTTGGTTCACAGCCGCCGGTATCGGGCCCTTGCGCCCCCACTGGTAGAAGGGGGTTGTTGCCGGAGGACTCGATCTCGATACGGGCTGTTCGAGCGTGATATCCCGGGTAAGGCCGCTCGCCTGCGTGATGCGCACACATCGCGCTGCGGCCCTCGTAGACGTTGACATCGCCGCTGCACCAACCCAGGTTCTGGCCCTGCAGGATAAACTCTTGTCCCGTTGCGTTCGTGATCTTGCAGTCCTTTATGGGGTCGTACGGGCTATAGGTATCCTGCACTGCCGGAGCTTCCTCAGGATCGTAGTCCGTAATCCAGACATGCCATGTCCAGATGATCTTGTCATTATGATCGTACGCGGCAAATACGACGTTGCTCTGCATGGGGGTCTTCAAATTGGTATTTTCGGTACGTCGAAGCAGATATAGCAGTCGGGGTGTTCCGTGAAGAACATCCTGAGATCATATTCGGATTGTCCTGCCAGAGCACGTCGACGCGGGTGGGATGGCCGTTCGAATGAGCAGCGTCCGTACCCGTTACCGCGACTTGATGCGTATCGTTATATTGCAGGGCCCTTTTGAATCCAGCCGCTATGGATCCTCCGATTATCGTAATCCAGGAACCAGCTCAGCCATGTAGTAGTAGTAGTAGTAGTAGTAGTGTTTCTGTTGTAAGAGGTGGTGTTCTCGTCCGTTATGTCGACGCATTCGCCTATAAGGCTGTTGCCGTACGCATACGGTATGCGGTAGTAGCCCGGTGCGGAGACGATGTAGCAGTTGGCCGTCTCGCGGGTATCCAGCCCTTGGGAGTGATCTCTCGAAAGGTCGTATCGCTGAGACGAATCCTGGTTGGGCTCGGTAGAAGTGCCGACTAAGTCGCGACCATTGAGCCGCTCGTTATAGGGGTCTTCCGTCTTTGTCAGAGGCATGGGATCGAAGGCAATGGAAAAGTCGCCGGAGCCGTCCGGGAACGACGTCTTATCCACCGTGATCCAGTTCGGTTGGCTCGTCCCGACACCATCCTTGTCGACGAACCCGGCTTCCCACGGCAGTTCTTTGCTCGTTCCGTCGGGCATCACGACGTTGCTGCTCACGCGCTGGCTGAACGATCCGCCCAGCTGGTAGCCCGAGACATCATGCACCGTCAGGGTCGCCCATCCCACGGGTACGAACCGCTCGATATTGCCGCACTTTACGCGCAGCCACATGCCCTGCGCCGTGGCTTTGTCCCCGTCTTGAAAGAGAACTGATAGCCCTCCTCGGGAGAGGTCTGGCCGTTAAAGGTGAAGGTGTTATTCGGTATGTTATTCCCGTCCTTGTCCAGCAGCTGCACGAGCTCGGTCGCTACGGGAGCCGTTCGGGCGGCATTGAGCAGCGTCACGGTGCTGGTCGCCGGAGCCCGTCGGGTCGTTCTCGGGCTGGGGCCACGAGAAACGGTAGAGGGCTGCGCCTCGGCTGCGGGTCCACACGTAGGCCGTATCGCGGTCGGCCGTCACCCCGTACTGTCCGTTGTACTCCCAATTCTTGCTCCAGTCATCCAGAATCCCGATCTCATAGACGGCGTTGGAGGTTGTCCAGCGCCTCTTCGATATTATCGTAACCCCGCTTGTAGATGTCCTTCACGCGGAAGACGTAGTGCTTGCCACGCTCGAAGGCGTTGCGTTTTGCGATCGTGCCCTGATTTGTGTCGTCGAATGTGAGGCAGTAGTATTGCATGGGGCCGCCTCGGTCCGGCGACCCGCAGCAGGACGTAGTTGAACGCCCGGTTGTCGGCCAATTAGCAGGCTGCGCCGCCCGTAGGTGTACAGCGCGGGAAAAACTTCACGGGTCGGCATCCGGGTCGTAGCCCGGCGTGCCGCCTGAGAGAGCGCACCTGTTCGTTCTGCGAAGCCGGCGTGCGCCGCCGTCCACTGCGTCGTTGCGGGCATGTGGTCGAGGTGGTGCGGACGGTCGTCCACGCCAGCGGCCCGCCCGTCTGGGTCAGCGAGGGCCCAGCACCACGCTGATCTTTGGCGCACTGGAAGCTCATGCGAACCTGTACGTTCTGGCCGTTCCATACGGCATCGCCGGCCATCGTCAGCGGGGCTCATATCGGCCGAAGTGCCGCCCGCGGCGCTGCGGGGCTTCAGCGTATTCTGCGCCGCAGCCATATTTTGGCCTACGAGTCCCTCCGCCTGGTTCACGGTTGTCGGGTCGAGGTTGCACAGCACGACGATCGTCTCGCCGCTCTGCGGTGCGAGTCTAAAGCGCAGCGTGGGCTGCTGCGTGCCGTTGCCCATGACGGTCGCCACGACCTCGGCACCCGTGATCCGGTCGTCCGTCTTGTTCCACGCGAGCACCACGGCATTCTCGATGCGGCACTCGTCGATGGGCGCGCCCGAGTAAGGTCTCCACCTCTCCGGGGCGGGAATGTAGAGGGCGAGATCGGTGCCTCGTCGGGACCGCCCGGCCCGACAGGGTCTTTGGCACAACTCCCCAGCAGCAGCGCGAAGACCGCCGTCAGGCGGAGCAGGGAATGCAGTCCCGGAGTGCCGCGCCCGGGGAGCGCCGTGCGACGTTCTGCGCCGCACATAGTCTCTGTTTTAATACTGTCCGTTGCATTGATCCGTTGCTTTTATTTTTCGTTTTTCTGTTCGTTTTCCGTATCTTTTTCCGCCCCGGCAGAGTCCGAACGGGCTCGGCTCTGCACCCGGCTTATCGAAAGGTTCGCTTTTTATTCGTTCCTGTATCTACCGTTCGCCCTTCGGGGTCTCTATTGCTCCTTCACGGGGCGGACGGAGAAGCCGTAGCTGCGGTGGAAGGCGTTGGCCTGCGTGTCGACGCGCGTCTGATTGCAGTACATGCTACTACCCGTACCATTATCCGAGCCCGAACCCGCGGACCAGCAGTAATAGTTGCCGACGGCGAAAGGGGTACCCATCGTGTAGTAGCGAGGGCGCGAAGCGGGAAATAGATGGTTTCGCCCGTACCGTCCGTATTGCAGTAGAAGTGCCAGCCGTTGTCCCATGCGCCGGAAACATTGAAATCGGTAACGGTGGAGGTAACGTTACCAGTAGTCGTGAACCCGGTGAAAGCCCCGCTGGGCAGGCAGAGAACCCGGCCGGCGAGGGATCGTAGACCGTCTTGACGACCTGATTGGTATTAATGCTGGTAACGTTGCTGTTTGCGGACCAGAGGTTGTAATATTGTCCATCCATACCGGAGATGATACAGAACGCAGACGGATTTCTTGATATACATCTGAATGGACGTTGTACTGATCTGACGCGGAGCGCCAGTGATCGAAGACCAGGCATTCGGCCCGTAGGTGGGCTTGTTGACGTTGCCATTCGATCCGGGGAACGGGTCCTTGCGGCCCCACTGGTAGCAGGTGCTGTTGGCCGATATTAAGGCGTAGTCCTGTTGTACCGTTATGATCCGTGTCGCGCCCGTCTCCGACTGCGTAACCTTGACTCGTGCCTCCCGCGCAGCATACTCCTTTTCGGGGCACCAGCCGAGGGGCTCTGCGTCATAAAGTCGAACTGCGTGTTGGGCGACGTGCGGTTCTGCACCGTCTTGGTGGCGTCCGCGGCATCAAAGGGGTCGTAGTCCGTAGCCCAGATATGCCAGCTCAGGCGATAGTATTGCCTGCGAAGACCGCCAGTACGGCATTGCCGTAGTCGATCTTGTCCGTTACCGGAACGCGAGGCGATTCCCGCTGAAGCTGTACCGAGGATTCCTCGATCATCCCGTTCACGTCCTGCCACAGCAGTTTGGCATCCGTGAGCGTGATGCCGTTATCGGAAATATAAGGGATTGGTGAAATTGTACCCGGGAGTGGTTGAAAAGGGATTCAGGATGTTCGTCCCGCTGGCCGTCGAAGGTATAAGCCGCTGCGTTCGTGGCCCCGTCCTTGATGGCGTTGCCGTAGACCAGCGGCAGCAGTAGGTACCCGGCAGCATGCACGAGATAGCAGTTGGCGGTGTTCATAAGTCCGTCGCGTGTCGAGAGGTCGTAGTTGACGACAGCGGCTTCCGTCTGCATGCGATGGCTGTTTTTCCTGCGCCGCCACGCTGCCGAGAGGTTTCCCGTCGTCGAGGTCTGGATCGTCAGCCAGTCGGGAACCGGGGCGGAAGCGCCGCCCGCATCCACGGTCTCGGCCGTCCACTCCAGCGGTTCCGGTCGTGCCGTCGGGCATAGCGGCCCGGCAGACGATCTGCGAGGCGAAATCTCCGCCTGCATAGGTCGCACTCCCGTTTGCGGCCGAAAATTCAGCCTTGCCCACGGGAATATAACGCGCCAGCCCGGCGGGTTGTCCCCTTTGGTCTTGACGATCTTCAGCCATGCCCCCGGCGAACTGCTCCGTGGCCGTGAACTGCACCTCCGCTTTGGACGAAGGCTCCAGCAGGAAGGTGTTGCCCGCAGCGAAAGAGCCGTCGCGGTAGAGCGACGCCAGGAGGCGTCCAACGTTCCCGACCTGTCGGGCTTCATGAGCGTGACCGAGAAAGGTTCCGTACCGCCGCCCGCGGCGACGGTCATCACCGTCGATCCTTCGCCCGGCAGGACGTAGAGCGCCGAATGCGAGGTCGCGGCCTCGCCCCAGGGGGCGTCGATGTCGATGACCGCGTCGTCCCAGTCATGGATCTCCAGATTGGCGTTCAGGCTCCCTCCGCTCTCGATGGACTGCACCTGAACGTCGAGCGTATAGATCGTGTTGCGCTTGATCGTATAGTCCATTTGCCCCGTCTCCGCATTCAGCTTGCCCAGCGGGTATTCGAGCGTCAGGGTCTTGCTCGGCGGAAACGGGGCCCGAGACCTTCATGCTGATCTTGACCACCGTGGCCTTCTCCTTGTCCGTACTTGCGTCGTGCGGGTGCATGTACAGCGAGTCGATCTTCATCCCCGAAGCCCAGTTCTCCTCCATGCGCAGCGGCGTGCCGGAGGTCGTGCCCGGACGATCGTCTGCTCCATACCTGCGAAAGTATCTCCCGGATCGTAGTCCTTATGATCCGGATTATTCCGTCGTCCGTCGTGGGGGATGCCGAAGCCATCTTTTCAACCGTCACGCTGATGCTCCGGGATCGATCTCAAGGGTCGAAGGCACGGCGTCGGGGGGATGCCCGCCTTGATGCGCAGCTTGGCGACCTGACGCGTCAGGTTCACATTCGCCGTCCACGTGTCGTTCACCTTGCCGAACACGCCCGTTCCGGTGAAGAACAGCGGATTGAGCGTCGAGCCCTTCAGAGGTCGCTCTCGGCGGTGATGGCATCCGGATTCTGGTTGTAGTTCGCGTAGATCACGGCCCTGAGCTCCGTGCCCCCATCCAGCGCCGAGGGGGTCACCGGAATACCCTCCACCGTGAAGGTGCTCAGTAGGGTTACCCCCGGTCGGCCCGGTAAAGCTCCGGAAGGTCTTCTTTCTCCAGCGTTTTTTGTGGCTACTTCTTTCCAGTCGTCGGCCCGGGCGCCGAGCGCCTCCTTGCTGCGCGAGTAGAAGACGATGTAGAGCGAGTTGATCACGCCTCTCCTGGCCGTAGCCCGGTTCCGTCCCCGCATAGGTGCGCGGATTTCTCATCTCCCCGCTCCACGCTCTGCGGGACGGTCAGGCTGATGGTAAGGCCCGCCCGTTCGACGATCTCGGGAGCCCCGGGATCCTTCGCGCGCAGGAAACGACCGTCAGCGCCGTCAGCGCCAGCACCCAGGTTCTTCCCGCACTTCGGATGTTTCGTATAAGCTGTAACATGCGCGTTTATTTTTTAGTTATATTATCGTTGTTATATTCTTGCCTTCTCATGTTTGTGTTTTCCTGTTCCGTTGTCCTGTTCCGCCCCGGTTATTGCCCGGACACCGCCCGGTACCATGCCGTGCGGCGGTAGGCTTCGTTGAGCGCCGCCAGTTCCGCCCGGGGAGGTATACCGTCAGTCCCGAGTGGGCCGTGATGTCGAAGCCGTTGTAGCGGCCGTAGTTGCCGTCGTCGCCGACCATGAACCGCTCGGTCTGGTCTTTCACACCACCGTGCGCCGGGTTGTTCCTGCAAAGCCCCGGTCTCGCCCGCCAGGCGCTGCACGCACTCTTCCAGATCGAAATACCGGGCCACGGCGGGATTGTCGCCGTAGCTGCCCGGACGGTCGAAACGCTGCAGGTCGTCCGTTATGTCAGACTCACGGATCGACAGGGTCGGGCAGCTCGGCCATCCGGGCGGCCAGCGGTTCCATTTCGTGCAGGTCTACGACCGACAGGGTCGCCGAGCGGTAGACGCCCGTCTGCGTGGCGACATGCCCCATATAGGCACTGCCGAATGCCGCGAGGCACTCCGGGGCGGGGCCGAAGCGTCGAGCAGGTATTTCAATGCGCTCCCGTAGACGAGCGTGAACCCCGGCGAGTATCTCGGCCGACGAAGCGCATGCACTCCGCCTTGTCGCGCAGGGCGTAGGCCACCTCGGCCCCCGCCATCAGGCACGCCTCGAAGACGATGAAATCAGGCGAGCCGTCGGCGATGGCCGAGGCGAACTCTTCGAGCTCCATCTCCGCGTGCGGCGTCTGCTCGTCGCTTTCGTCCCGGCCCATCGAGCGGCTGCCTATCGTGCCGGAAGACGTTCGGCCGGGGCTTTGCAGGGCGCCCTGCGGCAGCCAGCCGCTGCCGTGCGAGAAGAACACGAGGCCGTAACCCGGCGCCGGGAAGGCGTTCATCGTCTCGCGCAGCGTCCGTCCCAGCACGGCGGGCGACGCGGAGTTCTCCGCCCCGTATTCGGCCACGGTCTGCTGTGTCCCGTCGGGCAGCGCCCGCAGCAGGCGGGCGCCTTGGGGAGTATCGGCGTAGATCAGCAGTTCTCCGCGCGGGCGCGGCGGCCGCGGCACAGCGCCGCGATCTTGTCGGACGTCTCTGCGTTCAGGTCGTTGTCGGAGGCCATGTACGCCAGCACCGTGCGTCCGGCCGGGGCAGGCCGTCAGGGCCCCTGTGCAACCGCTCTCGCACGAGGACGAGCCAGACGGGCCGCCGCGCACAGCGCGGCGAGAGTCAGGTATCGGGTGCACGGTCGTTTCATGGTCTTGTAGCGTGTTTTCGTTGCCGGGCTCTTCCCGGCGGTTCGCTGTTTTTCGTTTATATTATCGTTTTCCGTTGCGTCGTCTTTTTCGACGCCCGGTTGCCTATTCCTTCTCGGGACGCACCGGGATGCCGTTGGAGCGTACAGCATTATTCTGCAGTTTGATGCTCGCGTCCGTGTTCAGGAAAACCATGTTATAGCCGTTGCGCTCTTCTTTCGTTTCAACCATCCAGGCGTCCCCCTTCGCTGCCGACGCCACCGAGCACGCCTGCCAGATGAAGAGCGATAGCCCGAAGCCGGAAGAATACGGTAGCCGGATTCCCGCTCTCATCCGTGCAGTCGAAATACCGACCCGCAGGGGTAGTGCTCCATGTACTCTGTTCGTGATCAAGGGGGCGAGAGCGTTGCCCATAGATACCTTGTATCCCCGCCGGGCAAGGATCGTAAACGGTTTTTGGTCGATTCATTCAGATATGAGCCTGCCGTGACAAATCCACTGTTGGCCGCCCACAGGTTAGAATATTGCCCATCCAGCTTATCTAAACTATTAAGACCGGTATCAGTACTTGCTCCGTGAGAGAACGTCATCGATTCTGAATACATGCCTGAATAACCTCTTTCGCATCCTGACTCGTAGAAGTCCTAAGTTGCCGGTAATCCCAAACGGTCGAAGGCGTTCCCATCTCGTTGTACCAGGTCTTATTGGTATTGGTGGTACCGTCGGAGGGCAGCTGCGGGTCTTTGCGGCCCCACTGGTAGTAGGGGTGGTTGCCCAGCCCCTTGTAGGCCGCCTGGTCTACCGTCACTATGATTTGGTGGCCCTGTGCCGGCCTCGGTCGGCAGCAGGCGCTGGCTCCGTGCCTCGTATTCCGGGCCGGGGCACCAGCCCAGATGGATAGGCCATATCTTGTGCGTCCCGTTGGTTACGACCAGATCCGTTCCCAGCTCGTAGTCCGTGGCCCAGATATGCCAGCTCAGGCGATCTGTTTCGATTCTGATCGTCGTAAACCGCCAGCACGGCGTTGCCGTAGTCGATACTGTTCGTTACCCGGAAGGTAAAGGTTATCCCCGCTGATAGATACGGAAGATGCGTCGATCATCCCTCCACGTCCTGCCACAACAACTTGGCTTCCGTGAGGGTGATATTATTGTTATTTTTGATATAGGGATCGGTAATGCCGATGCCCAGATGGTTGATAAAGGGATTCAGGATGTTGTTCGAAGTGGCGGCCGTCGAGGTATAGGCCGCGGCGTTCGTGGCCCGTCCTTGATGGCGTTGCCGTAGACCAGCGGCAAGGTGTATGTTCCGGGTGCATGTACGAGATAACAGTTGGCCGTGTTACTTGCGGTCTGTCCGCCCCGGGTCGAAGGTCGTAGCCACTTACCGGCAAGCCAACTTTTGGGCTCCACATAGCCCGTCTGCGGATTGGCTCTCATCGTGATGTTGCCTCCGCCAGCGGCCGTGGCCGTCGTCAGCGTCACCCAGTCGCTGGCGGCGGATTGTTCTCGTCGCACGGCTGGGCCGTCCACTGGCCCGTAACGGTTTGTCGCGTATTGTCCGGATAGGTGACCGAGATCGTCGGAACGGTCAAGGTTGCTCGTTCCTCCCGCGTAAGTTACCGATGCGTCGGTCATGGTCATCGTACCCTTGCCCACCTGCACATACTGCGCCTCGGCAAGTTGCCGTCCAGCTTGCACTGCTCGATTCTCAGATAGCCCCCGGTGAACCGGGCGGCATCCTTGGATCTGCACGCAGATGTCGGTTGCATGGCCGGGCACCGCGTAGAGTTCGGACACGTCCGCTTTCATCTGCGTCCCGTTCCACAGGCAGATGGTTGCGACCGACGCATCCACTTTTGTGGAGCCGCCGTTCGCCGTAACGAGCGTAACCTTGTAGGAAGGGCTCCCGGCTCGGTCTTCAGGGTGACGACTTTCGAGGCCGGGAGAGGTGGTCGCACCCGCTTTCGTCACTACCACGCCGAAGCCTTTCTGTTGGTCGGGCGCAGCGGGAGCCCCAGTCGCGTCCGTCGGTGGCGGCAGCCGTCCACGGGCAATGTCCGTCGGTGGGCCTGCGGGTCGCTGGTTACGTGTACGTGCCAGATCCAGCGGTAACCCTGATCGCCCTGCAGCTTCAGGCCCACGGTGGCCTCTGCCGGTTATGTTCGGATTTGCGGCCTTCACCGGACAGAGTGATGGGCGCCCGTCGCGCCATTGCCCATCGGGTTCACGACCTCGGCCGAGATCAGATCACTGCCCGAGATCACCTCGGCGACGAGCGTTTGATCCTGGGCCATCTTGCCGCCCAGCTCCGTGCTATGTTCCAAGTTCCATGTCTGGAAGACGTCCTCCACGGAGAACTCGGCCGCCCGGCCCGGGGCCACGACCACGCAGTTGGCGGCGTTCAGTTTCCGCTTTACGGTCTCGGTCTGCGTATCTTCCACGTTCCACGGCAGCAGCTCCGTTACGATCACCACGTCGGTGCTCTTCGGCACCGGGATCAGGTTGTAGACGATGCGGCCGTTGCAGCGGGCACCTCCGGGACTTCCTTGGCCTCGATGGTCTGCTCCGCGCCCCATTTGTCGGTGTAGGTCAGCGAGATCTTCATCTTGTGTTCGAGGATGTCGGCGGTTTGTCGTTCACCGTGCCGTCTGCGTTCCAGAAATCGTTCCCCGGTGCGCCGGGATGATCGTATGATGGCCCATCGACGACATTTTGAATAATGGCTTGTTATCGGTCGAGAGAGAATCCGTCCACGTCTCGGTGGCGGGAATCGTCAGCACGATGGCTCCTCGCGCAGCTCCGGCTTCGTCTTGTCCGGCAGGATGTTCCCCCGCCCACGAAACGGTGCTCGGCACCTCCGTCAGCTGAACCGTAATAGGCTTACTCGCATTCACGATATTGTCCTTGTCGAGAATACGCACGTACACCTGCGACATGTTGCGCGCCAGCGACATATCGGCCTTCGCATCCTTGTCCGCTTCGATCTCGGGCAGGGTTACGCTGCCGAAAAGATTTCGGGGCAGGTCGTCGCATCCTCCGGCATCCGGTACATGGGTGTCTCGGTCATGTCCGCTCCCGCTCCGGGCAGGGGCAGCAGGTCGCTGCGGGGAAACCGCGGCCAGGCCCCAGTTGCCGGTACGCATCATGCCCGTATAGACGTTACCGTCTCTTTTTGAGGATTACCTCGTGGCTGAACGTGCCCGCACCGGAGAGGTTGCCGGACTGTGTATAGGGCGACCGGTAGGCGGCGAAACGCATACCTGCATAGACCGTCTCGGTCTGGTCGGCGGGCAGCGCCGCCGTCGTCCGACCGGCGAACGTGAGCGTGAAGCGATTCTCCCCGCCCGTGGGGCCCTCCGCCCCGACAGGGTCTTTGGCACAGCCGCCCAGCCCCGCCGACAGCGACAGGGCCATGGCGCATTCGAGTGTATATGTCAATAATCGTTTCATGGTATATGTATATCTATGTCATCAATTTCTTCCTGTGCCCGTCGCCGGGGCAATCCGCCGACACTTGCGGCTCGTCCGGGCGCTTCGGTTTCGGCGGCCCTTGCCCCTCCTGCGGCTCGCTGTTCGGGTGCATGGGGCGTTGCGCTCGCGGTTTTAAAAAGTTCAGTCCCACGCCTATCGACGGGTAAACCCGTGCAGGCCGTTTACTTCTGCGGCCTTCCACCGGTTGGAACCGTAGCGGTAAGCCGCCCGCACGTCGAGGAAGAGAGCCCCCGCGCCGCGGATAGATCCGTGCCGACCTCGGCCGAGGCACCCACGCCCCAGCTGTCGGCCTTCGAGGTGTTGATCGTCTCCCCGGTAATATCGAACCGGGTCCACTGGGCGCCGACACCGGCGCCGAGATAGTTGCAACAGACTTGTGCGCCCACCGAGCATGTACCACCGCAGCGTGGCCGTGATGGGGATTTTGCTGCCGTGTGCGTTCGGCGTAGCCGTTACAGCGTCGCCGTCGAAGTGACCGTCGAACACCCCGTTGTCGGCCGTACGGGTCCCAGGCGACCGAGAGACTCCGCCGCCCACCGCTGTGCGAAGCGGTACTGTAACGCAGCGAGAAGGCGGCCGCTCCCGTCTTGTCGGGATAGCCCGTCCCCAGCGGTACCGATACGCCCCATGCGACCTCGGCGCTGTGGCGCGGGGCCGGAGCCTGTGCCCCCGCCCCGAGGGGCAGGAGCAGCAGGACAGCCGTCCGGATCAGATGTCCGACCTTATTTCGTTTCATCGCGATCATCCGTCTATCTATTGAGGATATTGAAGCTTGCACTTTGTTTGTCGGGAGCGATACCGATCTTGCCGGCTCCTCGGCGGCCCTGACGCCGCTGAGCTTCACGCCCACGGTCTTGACGATGCTGTCGGGGTGTAGAGCACCATACCGTTGAGATTGACGGCGCTGCTGCGGTCGTCGCCCCAGATGCGCAGGTCATGAGCGTTGAGAAGACGAAATCGGTACCCTGCACCGCCGTAGCCTTATCATCCAGCTGGGTCTGCAGGAAGATGTCCCCCCGCTGCAGTTGGTCTGCACGGCGCCGTCCTTGGCCCGCAGCAGCGAGATCTTGAAGAATCCCTGACACCACGTTGTTCATCTTGTTGTAGTCGCCCAGCGACTCGATGGCCACCAGCGCCGGCTGGTCGTAGATCAGCCCTTCGCAGCTGAGCACGTTGCTGCCGAACGACACTTCCGTGTCGGACATGGCGTGTATCTTAGTTGAAATCGACCACGACGGTCTTGATGTTATCGTAACGCGTATCTTCGAACGTCTGCACGCTGAAGCGGCCGCTGTGGCTGCCGGGGTGATCGTCAGGCGCGGCTGGCGGCCCATGTCGAAGTCCATCTTGTCGGCCGTACCTTGCCGTAGATGCCGTCGATGACGATATCGGCTTTGGTGGCGTTCGTCAGGCGCACGCCGTTGGTCTTGAAGATACCCAGTTCGTACACTACGTCGCTCTCGCCTCGGTTCCGGCCGTCGAGGAGATCATCCGCACAACCGAAGGCTGGTCTCACGATCGTGGCAAGGCTCTTGCCGCGGATCAGGTACGAGTCGGTAACGTCCGGCTGAAGGTCGAACGGGTCGCCTTCGAGCAGGTCGTTGGCCATGACGGAACTTCCACCGTATAGCGGTTCAGGTAGCGGTCGCGGCCGTCGGTGCTCGGGATGAACGAAAGCGTACCGGTCACGGGCGTGAAGTTAAGCCCCTCCTTGGCGCTGACCGGCGTAGTCTTGTAGTTCACCGTAACGGGACGGGGTGTACCCTCGTCCGTGAATGAAGCCCGAAAGGGTTACGGTAAAGGTCGCCGTGGCAGCCGTCGATGGTTTGTTGACGATAATGTCGCTTACGTGGATGCCGTGCGCCAGCTTCGTCACGCGGCTGCCCTCGCCCACGAAGAACGCCTCTCGCCGCTCTGGGCAGGCAGACCTCGCTGAAGGTCGTAGGCTCGTTCTCACGGCGAAGCGGTCGAAGAGCGTCTCGCCCGTGGCCGAGAGCATCGGGAGAGGCGTCCCGTTGCGGAGTTGCCCATCAGCAGGTCGTCGTTGCCGTTGATGCGCAGGTTCGTGTAATTGGCCGCGGTATTCTTCTCGTAGAGCTTGCGTCCCCTCTTTCGAGAGTTTGATGATCTTGCCGCGCGAGGCGCTGCGGTCGTAAAGGCTCACGACGCAGTGATCGCCCGCGATGTTCTGCGCGATGGCCGAAACTCGCCCGGTCGGCGCTCGAGATGAGCACCGTACCGTCCGAACGCAGCAGCGAAGTAGGAGTTCTTGGAGTCGTGGCCTCCCACCAGCAGCTCGCCGGTAGGCAACACGCCGAGTTTGGTCGAGGCGCGTGTCGGCCGAGGCCGGAACGATGGGGTTTGTTGAATACCTCGTCGCCCGGGACGGTCTTCACGACCGTGCCCCCGGCTTTCTCGCCCTGGCCCACCAGATAGATGTGCCGTCGGCGGTCGAGACCATCCGCTCGATGCGGTAGCTCTCGTCGGGCAGCGTCGTGAGGAAATAGGGCTTGCCGTTTTCGTCGAGGCGCACACCGAGCTGCCGCCCTGCCGTCGGTGAAGGCGGCGTGCAGCAGTTCCGAGCGGTTGCCCAGCACATCGAAATGGCGGCACACGGCGCCCGTCACGGCCGTATAGAAATAGACGACCTTGTTGCGGGGCGACACCTTGCAGACGAAGCCCCGCCTCGCGGCCCTCCTTATTCAGCGCGCGTGCTGCCCGATAGGATGATGTGTCCGTCGGGCAGGACCTGCCCGGCCATGATCTTCGTGCCCGCTCGCCGATATAGAAGTCGCGCTCCACCACGCCGTTACTGCCCATCAGCATGGCATGGCCCGTAGCACGGCTGCGCTTGTCGCCGGCGGGGATGGCGGTAGCCCATCACGAGCACCTGCCCGTCGCCAACGCTCTCCAGCGCGAGGATACGCTCGAACTCATCGCCCGGAAACGCTTTTTGAACAGGCGGCTGCCGCCGCTGCGGTCGAGCCAGGTGAGCGATGCGCGGGAGTCGCTTACGCCGGCCGCTACGGCCTCCCCGTTGGTGAAGTCGGTTTCCATGACCTCGAACTGGTGTGCGCGTCCGTAGTTCTTGTCATAGACTACGGGCATGTATTGGGCGGCCGCGGGAGTCGTCGAGAGAACGCCTGCGAAGAGGCCGGCTATCAGAATATATTTGTCGATGCTTTTCATAATTTTATGCTGTTTTTATTTTTCCCGGATTATTGTTTTTGACGATGATGTCCACGCGGCGGGCCGTGCGGTTCAGTTCGATGCGCTCGCGCAGGGGCAGTTCGATCATGGGCGTCTCGGGGTTCCATCCTCCGGACAGGCTCAGGCGTCGCTCTTCCATCTGTGCGCGGTAGTCCTCGGCGTCGGGGGCGGTGCGCCCACGGCCCTCCCAGACGATCCGGGGCTTCATGCCGCAGCGAACGAGCTCCTCGGCCGCCGCCCTGGCCCGTTGTTCCGAGAGCCGTTGATTGTATCCTTCCGCTCCCATTTCGTCGGCATAGCCCACGACGATGACCTCGGACAGTGTCCCGATCACCGGGTCGGCGGCCAGCGCGCGCAGCTTCTTCGGCACTCTGCGCCCGGAGTTCCCAGCGGTCGAAATCGTAATAGAGCGTGAGCAGGATCTCTCCCTCTTCGGGTTGCATGCGGATCGTACTCTCGATCAGGCTGTCGTCCGTCGGGGCGCCGCCTCCGCGTTCCAGGTCCGTCACCTGCGTCAGGGCGCCGTTCAGGGCGAGATATTCCCGCGAGACGCCGAGCGCCTCAATCCCGAAATCGAGGTGCGGGCGTTCTCGAACGTATAGATGTCGTCGCGGAACTCGAGGCCCCGGCGATCCGAAATGAAATACCCCTGCCCGTCATGGAACATCATCCCGTAGTCGTTATACACGGAGTTGATCGGGTAAGGAAGATGCCACAGCGAGTTGGACATGATCTTGCCCTCGACGAAGTTCACGCGGTAGATGTCGTATCCGCCGTAGCCTTCCTGCCCGTTGCTGGCGAAGTAGAGTTCGTCTTCGATGATCGAGGGGAATATCTCGTCGCCTTCGGTGTTGACCGTCGAGCCGAGGTTTTCGGGGTCGGGACCAGCGTTCGGTCTGCTCGTTCCAGTAGGAGACGTAGAGGTCCATGCCTCCGTAGCCGCCTTCCAGATCGGAGGCGAACAGCAGCATGCGTCCTCCGTCCAGCAGCACCGGGTGGGCGTAGCACGCCTCTTCCTGATGCTCGAACAACGGCTGCAGGGCGCTCCATCCGCCGCGCCTGGCGTTATATACCGTATAGAAAAGCTGGGTGCGGAACAGTTCCTTGACATCCACGCCGTGGATGCGGTCCGACCCGCGGTAGTTGATGCCCGTGACCACCCGCAGGTCGCCTTCCGACGCGGCGGCCCCGTTCTGCACCTCGCGGGGCAGGTCGCGCAGGGGCTTCAGCTCGCCGTCGCCGCCGATGGAGAAATACTCCGTGCGGTGGAAGAAGACCTTGCGCGGGTCGAGCATGCGGCTCTGGCTGGCCGCGCAGAAGATGCGTCCGTCCCACTCTCCGAGCCAGTATTCGGCCGCCGTACTGCCTGCCAGCAGGCGCACGGCGTAGTCCGCTTCGCCCTTGTTATAGTAGTGCGGCTGATTCGAGAGCGCGTAGAGCGTATTGAGGAAACGCTGGTTGCGGCTGTGCGGACTGCGGAAGGCATAGTGGCGTGCCACGACCTCGGCCTGCTGGGTGCGATCCAGCAGGCGCAGCGCGTCGATATAGGTGCAGGCGTCGTCCACGTCCAGCAAGGAATCGCTGCTTTCGTAGACCGTCGTATAGTGTTTCGCGCTGTTTTTCGGGATCTTGCAGCATGTTGTACACGCGGGCCATCTTCAGCTCCAGACGCAGCCTATTCGGGCATGTCGTGTCCGTCCACGCGGGGAGGAGGCCCGTTCATAGAATTTCATGGCCTTGTCGTAGCGGCTGGTGATGAACGCCCGGTCGCCCAGACGCTCCAGGCGCGTGGCCCGGCTGTGGGCCGGGGCCTCCTGCGGCGGCCGCTTTCCCCTGCTTTCCGCGGGGGCGGCTCTTTCTCCGCAGCGGGAATCTGTCCCCGCTGCTGCATACGCTGCTGCGGGCTTCGCTGCGCGCCTGGCTGCGCGGGGAGCCTTCGTCCCTGCGCCGAAGCGTTCGTAGCCCAGCATGCGGCCAGCAGCAGGCACATCGATAGTATTGCGTTGCGTTTAAATTTTCTCATCAGGATTATCTTTTTTTTCGACGGCTATTTGAATATGTTGTACACCAGGTGGACGCCGAACTTGGTGGGGCCGATCCACATCTTCGTGTTTTTCTTCTCCAGCGGATAGTGCGCCCCTCGCCGCCCAGCAGGTACTTGTTGTACTGCAGGTGGGCGTAGCCTACCCCGAGGTTCACATCCAAACGGGAAGCGTTTCGCGAGGTAGAACTTGTAGCCGAGCGACACGCCGGCCGACACGCCCCAGCCCTTGCGGCGGTAGCTCTCCTTGTCCTCGCCCTTGTAGCAGGCCGATGTTGAAGTTGCCGTACATGGCGTAGGGGCCTATGTAGAAACCGTCGAAGGCGTTGTTCGTATAGTAGATATTTCGGTTTGACGTAGTAGCGCAGGTCGATGCTTCCGATAAGCGTGCGGAACACCTCTTCGTGTTTCTTGAACATGTAACGGCATCCACAGCACGTCGCCGTTCACGGTGAACTGCCGGCCTACGTTCCATTCGATGCCCACGTTGGGGCTCCCCGCCAGGATCAGCGGGATATTCGTTTTGACGGCTTGCGCCCGGGCATGGCCGGCGGACAGAAACGTCAGCAACCCGATGATGCCGGCAATGCGGATGATAGACTTTTTCATTGTAATCGTTATTTTTATTTTCATATATGCCATGCTGTCTACATCGGCGTGACCTCGCCCTGTTCGATGTCGCCCCATCCGACGAGCTCGATGCCGAAGACGAAGAAGCCCTTGAACACGAACTTCACCTGGTGCTTCGGGTCGAGGTGGAAATTCCACGGTACGGGGTTGCCCTTCGGGTCGGTGACCGTCGGCGGAGTCTCCTGATCGAAACCGCTGAACACGCCTATGACGTTTCCCCTTGCATCGTAGAAGCGCACGGCGAAGGTCCATCGCCCTCGCGCGTCGTATTGCGGTTCGGGTCGGCGTAGTGCGTACCGCCCGAGGGGAAGACGTACTCGGGACCTGTCGTGAAATCGGCGCCGGAGGAGCTTACCTCGTGCGAGCTCTGCACGTATCCACCCGCCGGACGGCGGTAACAGCCGTCGAAGCTCATGTGCGTGCCGACGCCCTTATATAAAATATCTATTCGCGCTACGGCAGCCGGCAGTTCTTTGAACTCGCACAGAACGCTGGCCTTGTAGACGCTGTCTTTGCCAAGTTGACCGTATCGACGATGCCCGCCATCGGATGCTCCAGCGGGTAGGACGTGATATCGTCCTGAAGTACGACACGGAAGTTGGGGCCGGGGGTGTGTACCGTCCCGGCATTGCCGAGCAGCGGCTCGGAGATGTGGGAGTCCTGATAGGATTGGCCCCTATCGCAGTAGGTCTCGTCCACGTTGGCGAAGGCGCTCACCTTGCCAGCCTCCGCCCCACGGCAGTTTGAATCGCAGGATGCCGTCCCTGCCTATGGTGTTGGGGTCGAACGGTCCCTCTATGAACCGGGTATAGCGGTGCGTGCCGGAAGCGTCGTGAATGGACACCAGCACGTTGTCGATCGTCCCGTCCTTGAGCTGCGGGATGTATATCTTGAAATTGTTCTCGTCTTCGAAGTAGGCGTAAGTGCAGGATACCGCGGCGAAGATCACCAGACATAAACCCAGCAACCGACCTTTCATGTTCTTGTAGCGTTGTATCATACGTTCTAAAATTTATACCTGAATACTCCTCCGGGTAATGAAAGTGAAAAAAAGAAAAGGGGGAGAGGATTGCCCACTCTCCCCCTTTTGTTTCGTCGCTCGAACGATGGATTATAACTCCATATCCACCGATGCGATGCTGCCCCACGGTGCCAGATCGACCTTGATTCCAGATTGCCGTATTCCTCCGGTTGGGGAAGCGGCTTGTCGGGTTCTGGTCGGGTCACCCACGTACCTGTGCTCTTGAGCGTAAGGTTCAGCTCCAGGATGTTGTTGGCCGTGAGTTCACGGCGGTGACGGCGCCGGCCCATGCGATCTGCGAACCCTCGGGAGCGCTTTCTATTGTAATGTATTCCGGATTGGTGTTATCTTTTGGTCCGTTCGGATCGTAGTTGGGATTGGGTCCTCCTGCTTGGGATAGCCGGCGGGGACGTATGTTTCACCAGTCTTGACGATACCGGTAACCACCACGTCGAGTTTCTCGGCACTGGTAGTTGCATGGCCGGCGGGGATCAGGATCACGTCCTTCCACGAGGTGAAATTATCAGTAAGTACAGTATCTGCACTGTAACCGGTAGCGGTCTGCGCTTCATTGAACGCACCCAGAGCGAAGATCACGTTGTCCTGGGCGTTAGCTTGAGCACGGCGGGTCGTCGTCGTCAACGTAGCGTCGGTGTAGAGCAGGTTGATACCCGTGCGGATACGGCGGATACGCAGCGAAGCATTACCGTCCTGGAAGGTGATCTTGTCATTGAGATTCAGATTGTTGTCCACGCTCTGGTCGATACGCACGCGCACGAGGCTCACGATACGGGTCAGCGTATACAACTCTCCGGCACCCTCACCGGTGGTTTTGTCCGCCTCAATTTTACGTTCTCCTTAAAAGCTACGAACACTTCGGGAGCCTCATTATAACCGGCCGAATTAGCCTCCGAGGTCTGGTGCTTGTAAGCTGTGTAAGTCGTCGTATTTTCAAGCGCATCCATGTATAGATCCGCGATATTGCGCCCCTTGGCGGTAGCCATGCTCCAATTCTTGCCGTTCGCATTGTCGCCCTGATCCCAGTTGGCGAAGACATAGACGGTGTAGGTGCCTGCGGGAACGTTATTGATCGTTCTCGTCACCTCGTCCAAGCCTGAGACTCCTCTTGCGTAGTTGGCAAAGCAATGCTCTGGGCATTCTTGATCACGCCGCCGTCCATTTAAAGAAGATGGCCAGACTATGGATGTTGGATGCCCAAGTCGTGCCCGGTTTGGCTGTCGATTGCGTAGCATACGTGCCGGGGGCCTTGTCGAAGCCCAGCGTGATCTTCACACCGCTCCCGTAGCGCCGTCGTCAACACCGCCGGCGTGATCGCTGTCCTTGTTGCAGGAGGCCAGACCCGCGATCAGAGCTCCCATCATCCATCATCAGTGTTAGGCCAAAAAGCTCCATCAAGTTTTTTTCTTTTCATGATTTAAAAATTTTAAGTGTGGGGTTGTTAAAGTATTGTTCTTTCGTTTTGCGTTGTTCATTTAGTATTCTTACCCATACCCCGCCTGCCAACAGACCGGCAGCAGCAGGAGAGCAGAAGTATTTTTATTTCGCATATCGATATCATAGGCCATCACGTGTTATCGGTTTCAGACGTTTTTGTTCTCGAAGCGGCGCGCCGCTTCGGGAGGTTTTTCGCATTAGCGCTCGTTTCAGAGGTTTTCCGACCTCCGGCGCGGGGATGAAGCGTTGCTCCTCCTTGAAAAATCAGGCGAAAACGCTTCCGAATGGATGCGTAGATTCATAGGAGTCTGTCCGAAATATCGTTTACAGAAGGTAATGAGATAGGACGACGCAGAGAAGCCGTGATCCGTGGCGATTTCAGCAAAAGTCTTATTCGTATTGCGTAAATCGTGAAGGACGCGTTCGGCGCGACGCTCCTGGAGCCACTCGTGAGCCGGGCGTTTGAACTCCGCCTTAAACTTGCGCTGAAAGCTGCGGACGCTCATGTTCGCCAGGGATGCAAAATCCTGAACGTTGCAGATCCCTTTATAATATTCGTAGACGAAATCCTTGAAATGGGCGCTATATCCTACGACGTAGTGCAGAAGAGCGTACAGCTCCTCCGGAGTATGATAACCGCGAAGAAGGATGCAGAGCTCCTCCTGCTTGACCTTATGGAAATGGATGCAGTTAAGACCGTCGTCCAGGGCTCTGGACAACACCCAGAAAAAGTCCGCAACCTGCTGTTTTACACAAATTTGAGGGGGGGTAAATGACTGTCACTCTTAGAAGACATTTCGCGCTGGAGATCCATAAAGAGTATTTATCGCACAGCGGCGGTTGTCCCATAAAGAAGCATACGATCAAGCTGCATCCGCAAGCGGCCGTGCCCGAAACGTGCAGATTCATGGGAGCGAGAACAAGGTACCCGCCTCGATGGTACGACGCGGAAGACAACCCCATTCGAGAAACAGGCTGCCCTCGGCAACGTATACAAGCGCGCCAGACGATCATTGCATGACGGCAAGAGTTCGCCTACGGACAAATGGTATTGTCGGAAGAGAGATGTCGTATCTGTCGCGTAATTTTTGCAAGACAAATGCGTTTCTATATTGTAAAGGGACATGACAAAAAACAAACTCGTGGTTTCCTTTTGCAAAATTACAACGTCAGAAATAGAAATAATTTAAAAAAAATCTGACAAAATATTTAAAATACGCGACAATTTGCACCCTTTTTTTTACGGTAAAAGCCCCATTCTATGTTATTATACGCCATAAAAACTCTCGAACGATACCCGAATCATGCCTTCGTCCATCATCGATTCAAGACAACAGCGGCATGCGGCATCGAACCGCAATACATGAATATGAGCGGCAGTTTCAATTTCCAGCGAAAGTCCCGGCCCGAAAAGATCGAAGAGGAGATCACGGCGAAACTGAAAAAGTCCGCACACGTAAATAAATCCCGAATGGCGCAAACAGCCCGAATGTAACGGACGTACCTGTGTACGATACCGGCCTCTTCTATGTGACAATAAAACCGTCCATCCACGCCCAATAAACGATCCGCAGGCTCGCCAGCTCGTCGCAGGACAACTCTTCCCCTGATTATCCATGCCTCCTGCAAATCGTAGGAACCTTCATCGCAGTCAGTGCAACAGCATCGTCCGACTTTCAATTTGCTGCGTAACCGGCACAGCAGACCTACTCCGCGGGCCATGATGTTTTTACTTTCACCTTTAGCAATTTTTCCGTCTGTTTTATTCGGCATTTCCAACGTTTTTCGTAAATTTGCCATGCGACTCACAAAGAGTGGCGCCTATATGATCATAAAGAGTAAGTGCATTGTAACAATCTGTATCCCTGTAAGAAATTGGGGCTATCTGGAGAACTGGAAAAGCACAGCTGGTTTGTGGCTCGTAAATCACGAGCTGAGTTCAGTCATATATTCCGGACTGACAAAACGATCAATTCCCATCACATAAAAAATAATCAATTTTTATGAACAATCTTCGATTGCTCGCAGGGGCTGCTTCCTGTAGCCTTGTTGAGCGGCGGGTGTGCTCTACGGTCAGTCGATAATTACCTTTGGAGGAGATTTTCGAGGCTGCCGAAAACCAACAGTGCACAACTTCGACCTTCATTTACTGCGCAGACCGAAGCCGAACGTGAAATAAGCGTCGCACGCGCAGGCCGTCTGCCCGACATCAACGCATCGCTGTCGCTGAGTCTATATAGGAAACGGCTTCACAACCGAGCGCAGTTTCAGCGATTATCAGAAAGCTCCCATACCGCATTTCGGAAACGGATTGTCGCTGAATGTCACTCAGCCAGTCTATACCGGTGGAGCCCAAACGTATGCCATAGAGCTTGCCGAACTGAAATCAACGGCGGCACGATATGCGACCGATTTTCAGCGCAACAATATTCGTTTCCAATTGACAGGATTTTATCTCGACATCTATAAATATACCAATCTGCGTCGGGTTATAGAAAGCAACATATTCGCAGCACGAAAGGTATTGGAAGAAATGCGGGCACGTTATGAGCAGGGAACGGCTCTTCAAAATGACATCACACGTTATGAACTCTTGATGTCAAACCTTGAGTTGCAACTTGTCAGGATAAACAATACGCTCAATATTCTCAATACCAATCTCGTGACAACGGCGGGATTGTCCGACGGAACCGTCATCGTTCGGATTCTACCATTCTCGCCCGCTCCTTGCCGATGGGGAAGAGCACAGATGGCAACAGGAGGCGATGGAGAATTCTCCGTCATTAAAGCCTTGCACGTTCCGCTGTCGACATAAATCGTAAGGCGGAGGCTATCGTCCGTTCGAGCGATTGCCCAAAATAGGGGACTTCAGGCAGGCTGGACTCTCGACGGACCCATTCTTTGTGGAAGTTCCGCCAATCAACCGCAATTTAAGCTATTGGTATGTCGGAATCGGAATCAGCTACAATATCTCTTCACTGTATAAAAGCAACAGGTCTTTGACAAAGAAACGCATTTGCGACGCAACGGGCCATAGAAGAACTGAACGCCGCACACGAGAACGTATCGCTCACCGTGAGGGCCGACCATATACGCTATCTCGAAGCTTACGAGACGCTGAAGACCCAAGAGAAAAGCGTAAAGCTTGCCCAACGCAATTACCGCACGACTTCCACGCGATATTCGGCGGATATGGCATTGATCACCGACATGCTCGATGCGGCCAACGCAAAACTCGATGCGGAACGGCAGCTCGTAAATGCCCGTATCGACATCATCTACTAATTACAAAACTTTTATTTGCTACAGGAAAATATGAAACACCATAACAAAAAAGATACTTTCTTACATTATTACCACGGCGGTAATCGCTGTCGCAGCATTATGGGTCGGCAACAAGTTCATCCATCTCGGCAATATTGAATTTACCGATAATGCACAGGTACGTCAGCAGATAGTGCCTGTAAACAGCCGAGTGCAAGGCTATATCAAAGAAATTCGTTTCAGGGAGTACGCAAAAGGTTAAAAGGCGACACACTTGTCATAATCGACGATGCCGACATGCGGCTCAATGTAGCCCGATGCAAACGCCGATTACCAGAATGCCCTTTTGCCGGACGCAGTGTCGCCGATCGATCGGTTGCTTCGGCCTCGGCAAACGTAGCGGTCAGCAGGCATCTATCGCCGAAGCAAAAAGTGCTGATGGAGAATGCGGCGACTGATCTGACACGATACGAAAAAACTACTGGCTCAAGACGCCGTTACCCATCAACAGTATGATGGAGCCAAGACGGATTATGAGGCAAAAAGCTCGTTATGAAATGCTTGTCCGACAATGTTCGGCAACGTCGTCGGTAGTCGATGTCAATCGTCAGCGCATGTCTCAGTCAAGCAGGGGATCAAACTTGCCAAAGCTCTTCTTGAAACTGCTGAGCTCAACCTCAGCTACACCGTCATTATCGCCCCGTGCGACGTACACTTCGCATAAGGAGATACAGGTCGGTCAGCTCGTACAACCAGGGGCAGACCCTTCTCGATGTCGTCGATTCCGGCGATATCTGGGTTACGGCAAATTACAAGAAAACCCAGCTTCGGCACGTATTACCCCCGGCAGCAAAGTCGAAGTAACGGTCGATGCCATTCCCGGAGTGGTTTTCAACGGCGAAGTGAGTGCCATCTCAACGGCAACGGGGCATCTTTCCCTTATTCCCCAGGACAATTCTGCCGGCAATTTCGTAAAAGTGCGTCAGCGCATACCCGTAAGAATCGAATTCGCGCCCGATAATAAACCGGAGGATATGGCCCGGCTCCGCGCGGGCATGAATGTGGAATGTCGCGTGAAATACTGATATGGCAGACTGGCATGTTCAACAGGGGACCGTTCGACATACCGGACGTTCCCGACTTCATCCCGCGGCGACTCAAGCCGTATCTGTTCATCTTTTTGTCCTGATAATCCAATTCTCGGGAGGCGTGTATCTCGCGGCCGCTTCCGATATGGTGGGCACAAAAAGCAGTGATGCAGGAAGATATTCTCATGGCCGGTTACGCCTCGCTCATCGGCATGGCTATCAACTTCGCCATGATGTTTCGCATCAAGTTCCGTTTCTCCACCCGAAACCAATTGCTCGTCTCTGGCATGGTACTGATCGCAGCAAACGTGATATGCGCCTATACCGCAAGCGTACCTCTGCTCGTCGGAACTTGTTTCGTGGCGGGATGGTTCAGGATGCAGGCGACATTCGCATGTAACTCTACCATACAACTATGGTTGACTCCCGTGCGCGACATGGCGATATTTTTCTGCTATGTCTATATCATAGTCGACAGTGTCATACAACTCAGCGGCATAGCCACGATATACACTGCGTTTTTCTCCCAATGGGAATACATGCACTGGATTATGACGGGGATGCTCGCCTTGATGATGCTCATGGTGATGATCCTTGTAAAGCCTGTGCGCGGACCGATGTTCGTTCCTTTGCTCGGCATCGACTGGATCGGTGCGGTTTTGTGGGCGATATTCATGCTTTGCTTCGCATTCGTCTGCGTTTACGGCAGTTTCTATGACTGGTGGGACGCTGCCGAGGTATGCGAAGCAACATTGATCGGCAGCGTCTGTATCGGCATAAACCTGTGGAGAGCCTCTTTTTTACATCACCCCTATATCTCATTCCGGGCGATGAAAAAAAATCGCAACGTGTTACGATGCCACCGGCATATATTTCGTCTTCTTTATGCTGATTGCTACCGAGCATGTGTTCGAACATAGCTATGCCGCCAACATTCTCGGTTTCGATGACACCAATCTCATAGACCTTAATTGGTATGTCTTTGCCGGGATCGTTGCCGGATGCGCGTTCACATACCACATTCGCCCGGCGTAAATGGAATATAAGACCATGACGGCCATAGGTTTCGCCCTTGCGGCCGCTTATCTGGCATATTTCTATTTTGTCATAGACTACGGTATTGAGAAAGAAATGCTTTTTATTCCGCTCTTTTTCAGAGGAGCGGCTTCAGTGATAATCTCCATCGTGTTTCTGACTTCGATAGTACAGAGCGGCCTGCCGTTTCAGGTATTTCCGCAAGCTCTGACGATCAACGGCTTCACCGGGCGGTAATGGGCGCTACACTCGGTCGGCGCTGATAGGCGAATTCCTACAACATACGATGGCTAAAAATGCAGCTTTGCTGAGTTCCAATATAATCAATGCCAATACCGATGCCCCTGCATATTCCACTAACTCGACTTTACGGCATGGTACAGACACAGGCTCTCGTAATCTCCATGAAAGAAATATATGGCTGGTTGCTGCTTGCAGCATTGGTGTCATTGCTGATCATTCTTATAAGCTATGGCACGGTGCATCCATTTGCCATCTTCCGAAATGGAGCACCGTTCGCAGGGTAATCAAGCATATTGTCCGTACCACCGATAATGAAATACGGCCAATGTAATTATTGGTATTAACCGTATCGGACTGTTGTGTCAATTCAAAAGCGCGACCATCTGGAAACCCCTATGACAAACATTACGTCCGAACAGCGCCGATTGCTCGATGGGCTGAGCACAGATCAAAGGGAAACGGATGCCGCTACGTTGTCGAGTTCCTGACCGTAGAGCAGATGCGTGAACATAACTACGACGTGACGGAACAAGCGGCCGACGTTATCGACCGTATTGTCTAAAGGTCGAAGTGGGTACGAACGTCATGCTCCGTATAGGCCAACAATTACGGAATAAAATCACTCGAAAACTATTAGCAAATGACAAGACAAAGAGTGCCTGCGGCGCTCTCCGATCGAGGCGTCGTTTTGAGATCACCACGGAATACGTGCGGATCTACAATGACTGCACAATGTTTCTTAATGCATACAACTACATTATAATCAGACTGAAGACATTCGGCGACAATTTGATGAACTACGAAGTATCGCTTCACTAAAAACTGACATTGAAAGACACGACCAGATTCATGCTTGCTGTCCGGGAACTCTGCCCGGTCTACCGCACCGTATGCGACGATATCGGACGGCTTTTCTCTGAGCTGACGGAACTCGTCCGCCGGATAGAACGGGACGGGATTCACAGAGACTATTCGGACGACGAACTGCTGGAAGCCGCTATACGGAGGCAAAACAAGATCGGCAAATATTAGTCAGAAACTTTCCGGATAATCCGTTTCGTTCATCAGTCGAGTTTCGCTATATTTGTAACTAAGGCGGATCCGAATTATTTAAATATGATTCATAGTAATAGCAATTATATATACCAGAATCAACATCTCAACGGCAATCCGCCAAAGAAAAATAGATTCAATCACTATCGATAATTAATATGGCAACAATATCAAAAATAGTATAAAGTTTATTAATCACAAAACACAAAATCATCCCTTAATGTCACATCTGGAAAGAGCGATCTACGATAAATTCCACACCCTGTTTCCTCAAATGGGATACGATGTATGTATTCCTCAACGACAAAGAGGACATACATACACCCAGATTTCGTCATCAGTTCAATAGACCAAAATATAAGATCGCCGTAGAAGTGAAAGGCAGTAATCATATCTACGGAAATTTTTTCAGCTATGTGTCCGATATGTTCGCCAGACTACAAAAACAGATTCTTATGATAAATTTTTATCGGTCTCGGATCATATAAAAACGTTAATAATCATTTTTCACATCATGGATCATCATCGAACATCGAAATAATGACATCGATGAAATACATAACTGGATCGAACGGTTAGAACAATCGTCCTCGGATCAGTCAGAGAATCCATACGATATATTAATCCATTTACGGAAATTCAACAAAAGTATCATCCGTTGTATCGCATGTGCTCCTGAGCAATTATACAATCTTGAATGGAGAGATACGGAACGGGTAATCGCCGAATTATTCGAAGGGATCGGGTTCAATGTTACTCTAACCCGTTGCAGTAAAGACGGAGGGAAAGATATTATTCTCGAATACAAAATAGGCAACAGCACTAAATCATTTATTATCGAAATAAAACACTGGAAATCAAAAACAAAAGGTCAACAAAAATAGTGTAAAACGATTTACACAAATTGTCGTTAATGAAAATCGGGAAAAAGGATTGATGATATCGACATTCGGCTATACACGCAATTATTATGAAAGCCTGACAGAACACGAATTAAAAAAGTTTGTTTTGGAACCCGGAATAAAATCGTTGATTTATGCAAAACCTACGAAAAAATTCAGGGAGGAATATGGGTACCTCTTGACCTGGAGGGAGAATTTACAAAAGAGACTTTTACGCCAGTCTTTTGAACGAGATTATGAAGAACAATATCATAACGTAAGAATAATAAAAATAAAATCTTCCACGCGATATGTTTTGTATCCGTCTTGGACTTTAGTCTTATTTACCAGCACATTGACGGGGAAATGCATGCAATCTGTGTTAATAGATATTGAATTCGTTTTCGTGCACAAAGGCAACGATTTTATAACAAAAAACTATTTCCGTTAAAAAACAGATCACCGGCGCTGTGTTGCGATCAGCATGTAAGGCGACCGGTGCGGATCGAGCCATTGCAGCGTTTCGATCACCTTCGACTCGGTAACGGTTATGCAACCGGCGCTGCCGCGGTTATAACCGCTTTCGAGGTGGAAGAAAATTGCGCTCCCTTTGTATTTTTCGATCGGGCGCGTGTTGTATTCGACTACGGCGGCGTACTTGTAAGCGTCGTCGTCGCGGCGCAGGTATTCGAAATTGTCCGTCGCGGGCGTCTCGGTGGTCATCCGGTTATACATCGGGTCTTCGAATCGCTGATCCAGTAATGTTGCTTGGTAACCACCAGGAACGGCCATCGCAGGTCGATGTCGTCCCGGTAACCGAACGCGAATCCCATCGGGTAGGCTCCCGTCGGAGTCCGCTGGTCGCCTTCGAGTTTCTCGCCGTAAAGCGCGATCCCGCGGCGGCCTACGTTGGCATGGATCGCCGGAAAGGTCTCCGCCCACCGCCCGTCGTCCTGCTTGTCGAAACGGCGGAACGCGCACAGTACCGAATCCGGCCGGTCGTTATAAACCAGGATCAACTGTCGGCAACTGTCCGGCAATTGCACGTTCGCATCGAGGAAACGACCGATCAGCTCGCCATTGCTGTCCGTTTTGCGGCAATCCCCGATATAATCGTCGATCCGTGCGATCCGGCGATCGACGGCCTCCCCTTGCCTGCGCATCATGTTCCGAGCCTCTTCGTAAAACGACCGGGCGCGTTGCAGCGCCGCGAGATCCTCCATCCCTGAAACCCGCATTCGCGTATAAATGTCCCAACGCCTGATTGCACCACGCCTTGCGGGCATAATTTCCGCGCCGGATAAAATCCCGAATCTCCGGCCAGCGGATTTCCGCCCGCTCGCACAGATAGACGTCTCGGATCTTATCCTGCAACGGAGTGTGCAGCTCCTCCTGAATCCTGGAAACAATCGCGGTATAACAGATCCGCCAGCGGATTCGTCCATGCATAAAATTCGCCTGCCATCTCCAAGCCTGCCATTTCCAGCCCTGCACGCCCTCGCAATGCGTCCGACACGGTATCGGGCAACGTCATAAAACCCGTTACCGTACCGGATGCAAGCGTATCACCGCCTCGTAACGCCACATAACCCAAGCGTACCGTATCGCCTCCGTCGACCGACAGGCTAAGGTCGATATCCTTGCAACCGAAAATTTTCCGAACGCGGCGTTCGACATTTCTCCATCGTCCCGTATGCAATCCGTAGTCTCCCCGGCCGTCGAGCGAAAGGCGTTTTTCGGCAAACGACTTCGCGTCCGTCACACGGCCGCCCTCTTTCTGCGAAGGCTCCGCGCAAACTCGCCGCCGTAAAAAAGAAGCCAGATCCAATCCCTGTTTCAACGCCTGTTCGGTCATTTCGGGCGTTATCCCGCGCCGAGCCAACGCATCGGCCACCTCCGCCGAACAGGTAGACCACCGGCCCCGGACACGTTGCGCGCACGAACAACACCGCAACGACTACGCACGCAAAAAAGGCGGCCAGCAAACGGACGAAAACCCTTTGACGGGCAGAACGGATACAAAAATCGGATCGTTTCATTTTCCGGATATTTTCAGTTAAAAACAACTATCGTACGAAACACAGCCGCCGGTCGGCCAAACAGCAACGGGTCACGCCTGCCGCCGATCGGTCTCGCCCGCGCTCACCACGCAAGCCGCCATCGCATCGCCGAAACATTCACCGCCGTAATCAGCATATCCAGCGGACGATCCATCGCAATGATCAGCGCGATCCCCTCGGCCGGAATCCCTACCGACACGAGCACCAGCATCAGGATGGCCATTCCGCCGCTGGGAATCCCCGGCGTACCGATCGACGAAACCGTCGTCAGCACGACGATCGAAAGCATCTGCGTCAGGGTCAGGTCGATCCCCATGACCTGCGCGACGAAAACGGTCGCGATGGCGTGGTAGCAGCTCGTCCCGTTCATATTGATCGTGATCCCGGTCGGCAGCACGAAGGAAATCACGTTGTGCGGCAAGCCCAGTTTCCGCATCTGTTCCATATTCACAGGCAGGCAGGCTGCGCTGGAACACGACGTAAAAGCCAACAACTGCACCGGCAGCACCGCGCGCATGTAATCACCGAGCTTGGTCCGGGAAAAAAGCGAACGATCAGCGGATGGCATACCAACAGGATGAAAACCAATCCGATCACCACCGTAAGGGCGTAATACCCGAGCGCCAGCAACAAATCCGAATCGCCGGCAAAGCTGACGACCAGATCGGCCATCAGCGCGAACACCCCCAGCGGGGCGAACTTCATCACGTAACCGATGATCTTCAGAATAATCCTGTTCAGCGATTCGATCAGGTTTTCACCGGCGCGGGATTTCTCCTTTCCGACAGCCACCATCGCCACGCCAAATACGATCGACAACAGGATCAACTGCAACATGGCTGTGTTGTCGCCGGCCGCCTGCACGACGTTTTCGGGGATCACGTCCACGACGAATTGCAACGGACCCGGAACTTTTCACCTCCTGCGCATCGGCGCGTCTCTGTTCGACAGCCTGCTCGTAATGACTCCGGAACTCCTCGGTCTTTTCGCGCGGAAAAACGTTACCGGGCTGAATCGCATTGACGACGATCAGCCCGATAAAAATAGCGAACACAGTGGTAGTCAGGTAAACTCCGAGCGTTTTCAATCCGAGCCGGGACAGGTGTTTTACATCGCTCAAGTTCGTAATGCCGCTGATCAGCGATACGACCACCAGCGGAACCGCCACCAGGCGCAACATCCGGATGCAAAATGGTTCCCCACGGCTTGACCCAATCGGTCACCAAATGCCCGCATCCGCCGGAAACAGCAGCGAAACCGAGCACGGTTCCGAGCGCCATTCCGATCAGGATCGTGATATATAGCGGTAATTTCTTCATCGTTTGCAATCGACAGCCTTTCCCTATCCGGGACTTTCACGGAACGGAGGCTTACGCACGACCGGATCTCGTTTCCGGTAAGAGTCAAACAAATATAACGCAAAATCCCGGAACTGAATATCCGGAATCCGGACGATCGGCCGAACCGTTAATTACCCCGCCGCTGCCGGCTTCGCGGGACGTTTGCCGCTTCCTGCCGGCGTCCGTAACGGCCGCCCGGCTTACCGGAACTTCCTGCTCCCTTTACGCGCCCCCGGCCATGGAAATTACGACGGCCCCCGCCGATCGCAAGCCGCCGGATCGTATTTTCGGCCCTTTGCCGAGCCGTTCGGGAATCGGCAGCTTTTCGATCTCCCGCTCGATAAACGTCTCGATCCGCTGGAATTTATCCTGTTCCTGTTCGCTGACGAACGATCCCGGTACCGGTCGCACTCGCACGGGCCGTACGACCAATCCGGTGGATGTAATCTTCCGGGTCGTGCGGCACGTCGTAATTGATCACCGTACCGATATCCTCGATGTCGATTCCGCGCGCCACAATGTCCGTAGCCACGAGGATATCGATCTTACCGTTGCGGAAATCGAGCATCACCGCTTCTCGCTGCTCCTGTTCCAGATCGGAATGCATCGCGCCGACGTTCAGCTTCATTTGCTTCAGCGTGCGCGCGCCAGCTCTTTGGTCTTCAGCTTCGACGACGAGAAAATAATCGTTTTCGTCCCCGAAGGCCGGGCGAACAATTCGCGGATAATTCCGATTTTCTGGTTTTCGTAACATACGTAAGCCACTTGGCTGATCGCCTCGTTAGGGGTTTGGATATGGCGATGTTCACCTCGGACGGATCGCGCAGGATTTGTTTGGCCAACTGCCTGATTTTCGGAGGAAGCGTCGCCGAGAACATCACGGTCTGCCGCTGGGCGGGCAACTCGGCGACGATCTTCATAATATCGTCGAAGAATCCCATGTCGAGCATCCGGTCGGCCTCGTCGAGCACGAAATACTTCACGTGCGACAGGTCGACCCGCTGTTCTGAATATGGGCCAGCAGGCGTCCGGGCGTAGCGATCACGATGTCGGAGCCCATGATCATCCCCTGTTTCTGCTGACTCCAGCCGATACCGTCGCCACCGCCGTAAACGACCGTCGTCGAAAGGGGTAAAAAGTAGGAAAAACCCTGAAACTGGATATCGATCTGCTGCGCCAGCTCGCGCGTGGGAACTACGATCAGCGATTTCACCACATTGTCCGATTGCCCTCGTGCAGCAAACGGGTCCAACAACGGAAGCGTATAGGCGGCCGTTTTGCCGGTGCCGGTCTGAGCGCAAGCGATCAGATCTTTCCTTCGAGAATAATGGGAATAGTTTGTTCCTGAACGGGGTCATCTCTTTGAAGTTCATCGTTTCGATTCCTTCCATGATGCCTTCGTGCAGGCCGAGTTCGTCGAATTTCATCTTTTTCGTATTAAAATCATACAAAGATACGGAAATAATCCGCTTTATTCCAGCAGGAACCGGCAAAAACGATGAAAATATTCCAAACCGCACGCTTTCACGTTCCGGCCGAAAATACCCCGGCGCCGTTTCTTTGTACAGAGTACTACAAATCACGCGCATACCGGACAACAGACGAAACGCCCCGGCCGCGCCTATCCTCCCGTTTCATCGTCTCGATAAAATCCGTTACCTGTGCCAGGCACTCTTCGGGCGTTTGCAATCCGTCGCAACGGGTTTCCAACGGACACCGGCCGGTATGCGTACGGTTGACGATATGCGGCACGCAAAGCCTGTAACCGGTGCCGACCGCATTTTCTCCAGCAAATCGAGGGGCCGGCCGGCTGATCACATCCGCAAATACCTCTTCGACGCCGCCCAAAGCCAGCAACGCTGCGGCCGCCTTGCCCACGACCTTATCCGCGACGAAAGCCCCGCGCAGGAGCCCGGGGCCTCCTTTCAGCAGCCGGTACAAGTCTTTCACGCCCCGTTCATAGAATACCCGCATATCGGAACCGTTACGAATCACGCACGAACACCGTTCCGCAAAGAGCCGGTCAATCGCCTGCCTTCGCAACCCGGAGTTATTCCGTTTGTATCCCTTTGCCATACTCCGTTCATTTTAGTTAGAATGCACGCCCCTGCTTCCAGATCTTCGACGAATTTGTCGATGCGCTGCATCTCCGCGGGAATGTTGATGCTTTGCGGACAATGGGGATTGCACTGGTTACAGCCGATGCAATGATTGGCTCCTGTCGCAAGCGCGGCACCGAACGGTCGTAGCCAACCAGAAACGCCCGCCGCGCTTTCCGGTAATTCGCATCCTGCGACGAAGAGGGCATATTACCTTCGTTGATACACTTGTTGAAATGCAGCAGAATGCCCGGAATATCCAATCCGTAGGGCACGGCATACAATATTTGCAGTCGTTGCAGGGAATGGTCGGATAACGCAGCAACGCCTGCGCCGTCTCTTCCAGAAACTCCTTTGTCCGAACCGGTCAGTTCCTCAAGCGGCGAATAGGTACGCAGATTATCCTGCAGATGCTCCATGTAAGTCATACCGCTCAGCACGGTCAGCACGCCGGGAAACGATCCCGCGAAACGGAACGCCCACGAGGCGACGCTCGCTTCCGACGACGTTGCTTCAGTTTAGCGGCGATATGGTCGTGCACGTTCGACAGCCGGCCGCCCAGCAGCGGCTCCATGATGACGGCCGGAATACCCCGTTTTTCGAGTTCACCGTAAAGATATTCGGCGTCAGTATTCCTATCGTTGACCTCTTTGGCGTGTTTTCCAGTCGACATGGTGAGTTGGATCTTGCACGAAATCCCATTTGATCTCATCGTGCCGCGCAAACAAGGTAATCCGAAGACCTCGATATCGCCGTGATACGAGAATCCCAAGTTTCGGACTTACGTCCCGCTTCGCGTTCGGCAACGAGAAAATCAGAGCATCCCGTTATCGAGATAGCGTCTTTCAGCGCCTCCATACCGCCCATACCGATGCCGTGAAGCAACAGGTAGTCGAGATAATCGACCCTGCAACTCCTTGAACGAATTGCGGTACATCGCCAGCGAAGCTTCCGGCTCCAAGTCGAGGGCAAAGTTAGACAACCGGCAATCAAATATTTGTCGCGCGGATGACGGCGAAGCGCAATGCGGGTGCGTT